>JGI24147J20444_1000381_pt1 | contig 30180 bp, 34 predicted proteins | sample BarGraIncub1133A_FD_20444 | JGI IMG/M metagenome (IMG submission 20444) | reverse complement strand
CAAATGCAAGGGGAGACAATATGCTGGAGACACCGACACAAGCGTGGCTTGCCGAGTCAATCGTCACTGCCACTAGCGACGCAATCATGTTCGCCGACCGTGAGGGGATCATCCGCCTCTGGAACAGCGGGGCAGAGAGGATGTTCGGCTACACTGCCGAGGAAGCGGTAGGGCAATCACTTGACCTGATCATACCGGAGAATCTGAGAGTGCGACACTGGGACGGCTACGGGCGTGTCATGGAGAGCAGCAGCAGCCGTTACAGCGCCGATCTCCTCTCGGCACCGGCGCTGCGCAAAGACGGCACGCGCATTTCCACCGAGTTTTCCATGGTGATGGTAAAGGACGATTCAGGGGTTATGGTGGGGGTCGCGGCTATCATTCGCGATGTTTCGGCACGCTGGCAGCGGGAAAAAGAGTTGAAGGAACGGATCAAGGCGCTGGAAGCGGACAAAAGCACATAGAGCCTTAGGCGCAGCAGAACCTACTGGCCTACAATTCCGGCCGTGTCGAGCTTATGCCAGTAATATACAGCGTCATATTGCCACTCGGCTTACGGACGGTCACCTCATCGTCGAGCTTTTTGTGCAGCAGCGCCTGACCAACCGGTGAATCGAGACTGATCCTGCCGATACTGACATCGATCTCATCCGGTCCAACCAGTTGATAGCAGCGCGTATCACCCGTATCCTCTTCGTATGTGACCCAGCATCCGAACGTAACCTGCTTGGGATTCATCGACACCGTTGCCACCTTCAGTACTTTCAGGCGCAGGGTGAGGTGTTTCAGTTTGCTGTCAATCTCGCGCAGCCTTTTTTTGCCGTATATATATTCGGCATTTTCAGAACGGTCACCCTCCGCGGCCGCGTCAGCAACACCCCGGACAACCTTGGGGCGCTCCACTTTCCAAAGATGGTCATATTCGGCACACAGTTTTTTGAGCCCTTCGGCAGAAATCAGATTCGTCATTTTATCAACTCCGTACAGCAGAAAAGAACAACCCGCGCAGGCGGGCTGTCTGGTGGTGAAATATGCAAACACAGCTTACTTTGAAACGTCGAGCAGTTCTACATCAAACAGCAGGGTGGCATTCGGAGGGATAACTCTGCCAGCTCCCCGTGCTCCGTAGCCGAGCTTGGAAGGGATAATCAGCTTGCGTTTGCCGCCGACTTTCATCGTCATAACACCTTCATCCCACCCGGCAATGACCTGGCCAACACCGATAGTAAACGAGAATGGTTCGTTGCGGTCAACCGAACTGTCGAATTTTTTGCCGTTCTCAAGTGTCCCTGTGTAATGCACCTTGACCTGCTTGCCGACAGTCGGTGATGCTCCTTTGCCAACGATGGCATCAACGTATTTTAGGCCGGAGGCTGTTGTCACCGTTTTCTTTGTCTCATGTGCTGCAAAGGCCGGAACAGCAAGCAACGCTGCCATAAAAACTGATGCTGCAATTTTGCTGAAACGCTTCATTCGTGTAAACCTCCAGATGTTTATTTATCGTAACAGTGCTAAGAATAGATTGTTTCACTCCCGCTGGCAACAGAGATTTTACCCGACAAGTGGAGCCCCACAGCGGAAATTGCCTCAGGTTAAGACGCGACTACCTCCCGGTAAAGAATCCCCTGATATCCCGTCCCATCTGCCTGAACGCGTCACCGGTTTTTCTGCCGGTATCCCGAAACCACTCGCCCACCGGCCGACCCGCTTTCTTCGCCTCTTTTCCCGTTTCCTTCCCCATCTCCTTGGCCCCCTGGCCGACCTCCTTACCACCCTCCTTGAAGGCGTGACCGACCTCCTTGCCACCCTCCTTGAAGGCGTGGCCGGTCTCCTTCCCTGCCTTCTTGAAAGCCTGCCCTACCTCTTTCCCTTTTTCCTTGATTGAGGTATCGGCCAAAACCGGGATGACGAGGAAAAGTCCCATACCAATACCCAGCAGTATTTTTAGCATGTAAAACTCCTTCGAATTGGTTACGCGTATTCTACTGTTTTTTATTTTAGCTTAACAAATGAATGATACATCAATTTTGTGCGTATTATAACACGGAAAACAAGTAGCATACATACTTTCAGCGTGGCGATTACGTTGAGCGTTTCAGAAAATACCCACCATACNCTGGGATTTGTGCGGAGAGAGTGAGAAACGTCTGTAGTTACGGAAATAGCCTTAGGTTGGTATTCAGCAGCGTATCGGCTCATTTGATTGCTGACATTCGCTGGCGGTCATGCGCTGCATTGCTATTTATTGCAAAACTGCCTTGCAGAGTTGCCGTCATATCATGTATCTTGATTTGCTGAATCTTTGTAGAAAGGATCACCCATGCTTGAAGCACACTTGGTAAAAGAGCTGGCGACAATTGTCGGCTCCGACAATATAGCGACCAGTAAACAGGATATGATCTGCTACGGCTATGACGCCACCCAGATGGAGTTTCTGCCCGATGCGGTTGTCCATCCGGCCAACAGCGAAGAGGTCTCCGCCGTTCTCAAGATGGCTAACCGGGAGGGTTTTGCCGTTTTCCCGCGTGGGGCCGGTAGCGGCTTTACCGGAGGTTCGCTCCCCAAGGGAGGCGGTGTCGTTCTTGTTACTACCCGTATGAACCGTATCCTGCGGATCGACACCGAAAACCTGATCGCCGAAGTTGAACCGGGGGTCGTGACGGAGCAGTTCCAGATCGCGGTAGAAAAGCTGGGCTTTTTCTATCCACCCGATCCGGCCTCACTCAAATTTTCGACACTTGGCGGTAACGTCGCCGAAAACGCCGGTGGGCCGCGCTGCGTCAAGTACGGCGTCACCCGCGACTTCATTATGGGTCTTGAAGTAGTGCTGCCTACCGGCGAGATTATTCGCACCGGCGGAGAGACCTACAAGGCGGTGGTCGGCTACGACATGACTCGCCTGCTCTGCGGCAGCGAAGGCACGCTGGGGGTCATCACCAAGATCATCTTCAAGATCCTGCCGTTGCCCGACGCAAAGAAGACCATGCTGACAATCTTCGATTCGATCGACGGCGCTGCCAAGGCGGTCTCGACAATTATCGGCAACAAAATAATTCCGACCACGCTCGAGTTCATGGACTATGCCACATTGCAATGCGTCGAGCGCCGTTTCAACCTGGGGATTCCGACTGAAGGGAGAGCGGTGCTGCTGATTGAGGTGGATGGTGACCGGGACCTGATTGAGAAACAGGCGGCAAGGATCCATGAACTGATCAAACCGCTGGGTCTCGTACAGTTCCGCGCCGCCAAAGATGCTGTTGAATCGGAAGAACTCTGGCGAGTGCGGCGACTGGTTTCCCCTTCCCTGCGGGATATCAACCCGACCAAGTACAATGAGGATGTTGTCGTGCCGCGTAGCAAAGTACCCGACATTATCCGCAGCATCGAAAAAATCCAGGAAAAGTACGACATTCCGATCGTCAACTTCGGCCATGCCGGCGATGGCAATATCCACGTCAATATCATGGTCGACAAGGACGTCCCCGGCATGGACGAAAAGGCACACCTGGCGATTCGCGATGTATTCCAGGCCGCGCTGGATCTGAATGGCACCATGTCAGGTGAACATGGAGTCGGGCTTTCCAAGGCTCCCTATATTGAGCTGGAGCTGTCGAAAGACCAGATCGGTGCCATGAAGGCTATCAAAGCTGCTCTTGATCCCAAAAACATATTGAATCCAGGTAAAATGTTTCCCTGGCAGGAGAAATCACATGACGCATGACCCGCAAAATGAGATCCAGAAGGCTTCACTGATAGGGCGTATTCTGTCCATGGAAGCCTTCCTGCTGGTGATGGGTATTGCATCACTGGCCTACGGAATAGCCAATAACACAACCATGAATATTTTCTGGGGATGCGTCATCATTCCCGGTGTGTTCGTGCTCTATATGGTGCGCAAGAAGGACTGGACCAAACACTGGCAGGAGATGGAAGCCGAGCATAAGGCTCTTGAAGAGCGTGAAGCACGGCGAAAGAGCGCTGCTGAACAGGCTCGGAAAGATGCTGCCGATGGGAAATAATCATGGGACGATAGTTCTGGCGTCTGCCTCGCCTCGCCGCACCGAATTGATGGCTCTGGCCGGCATTCAGTTCGCCGTCGTGCCGGCTGATATCTGTGAAGATGTTCTGCCGGGGGAGGCGCCTGCCGATCACGTCATACGCCTCTCGCGCGAAAAAGCCGATGCGGTTGCAGCGACAAACGATGGCCGCTTCTTTATCGGTGCCGATACGATTGTCGTGCTGGATGGGGCTATTCTCGGCAAACCGGTCGATGCGGCTGATGCTCTGCGGATGTTGTCCGGACTGTCTGGCAGGGACCACGAGGTCATCACCGGGTTCACGGTTTTTGACAAGGTCAGCGGCGTCCACATAAGCCGGAGCGTCTGTACGGAAGTGACATTCAAGAAGCTCGAAGAAAAAGAGATCGCTGCGTATATTGCCACCGGCTGCCCGATGGATAAGGCCGGAGCCTATGCGATTCAGGGGGGGGCGGTGCATTTTGTCCGTTCGATCAGCGGTTCATACACCAATGTGATCGGCCTGCCGATGACGGAGCTGTATGAAGTGCTGCAGACCATGCAGGCAGTGGAGTAATGACGATCTCCCGCAATCTTGACCAGGTCAATGAACGCATCCGTGCGGCGGCGGAGAGCGCCGGTCGTGATCCTGCCTCCGTTCGCCTGGTTGCGGTGTCAAAGACCCGCCCGGCGGCCGATATCATTGCGGCCTTCCAGGCCGGACAGACTATNTTCGGCGAAAATTATATCCAGGAACTGGTGCCGAAGCTTGCAGAGGTGCGGGAAGCGGTCCAGTGGCATATCATCGGCCACCTGCAGAGTAACAAGGTCAAATACATCGCCGGTCAGGTGGCGTTGATCCATTCGGTTGACCGTATTTCACTGGCTCAGGAGATCGATCGGCAGTGGGGTAAACTCGGCAAAATCTGCGACGTACTGATTCAGGTAAACATTTCCGGCGAAGCGACCAAGTCGGGAACAACTGAGGAGGGGGCGATTCAACTGGTACGGGAATGCGCTCAACTCCCGAACGTCAGAGTGCGGGGGCTGATGACGATGCCCCCCTTTTTCGACGACCCCGATGCCGCGCGGCCATATTTTGCAGAGCTGCGACAGCTGTCGGAGGCCGTTGCAGCACAGAGGATTGCAGGGGTTGACATGGTGGAGCTTTCCATGGGGATGTCGGGCGATTTTGAAGCGGCGATTCAGGAAGGCGCCACTCTGGTGCGGGTCGGCACGGCGATCTTCGGGAGGCGCTGATACTAACGTTCAGGGATCGCTTTCGTGGTGGGTGCTATATCGGGCCGGTCCATTTCCTCAATATATTTCAGCACAAAACGCTGGGCAGCTTCCACAGCTCTCGGCATGTCCCACTTTTTCAGATCACGCTCTTCCACCAGGTTACTAATCCCGCGAATTTCAAGACAATCAACCCCGCAGCGCAAACAGACCTGTGCCACCGCTGCTCCCTCCATGTTTTCAATCAGGACGTTCCAGCGGCCAGACAGCTCAGCACCATACTGGCGGGTACCGCTGCAGGTTGAAACGGTTGCAAAGCGGCCACGCATGAGAGAAACGCCATAATAATCTGCCAGCTGCATAGCCTTTTCCGAGGCGTGCCGGGAAAGCGGCAACACATTGTAGCAGTTCAGCCCCCCCTCTGCTACGGAGGGGAGATTCATGTAGCGCAGATCTTTCCAGCCCTCCGCAACAACCACACCATCATCTGCCAGGACCTCCTCGCTCGCTACCACCAGATTGCCGACGACAAGGCTGCTGCCGATGTACGCTCCGGCGCAGCCGGTATTGATGACGAGTTGCGGCTGATAGCGATCAACCATAACGGCCGCCGCTGCGGCCGCGTTGACCTTTCCGACACCACCTGCACAGACAACAACCCGCAGATTACCGATAGTGCCCTCGACATACTCAAAACCGCCTGTTTTTACCCGCCCGGAATGTTCAAGCGCCTTTTCCAACAACACTATTTCCTGCGGCACGGCGGCGATGACAACAATTGGTTTCATATGGCTTCCATTGATACCGTCACGCGGCTTCGTCCCTGAAATGCCTGCAGGTCTTCGAGTGTATCGATATCCTGCCATTCAGGCAGCAGGACGGCTGTCAGTGCTGAATCACGCGCCGCTGTCAGAGTACGTTCAAGAACAGCGGCCGTGCTCCAGGGTATGTTCACAAAAAGCTGCGACCAGACCTGACACAGCCCGAGCAGATAATAGCCGCCATCCTTGCTCGGTCCAAGGACGACATCCGTATGCGGCGCTTCCAACAGTCGATAGGCTTCCAGAATATACGGTAGCGGCAGGTCGGGGGCATCGCTGCCGATAATACAACAGAGTTCGAAGCCATGCGCAAACATCTCTGCAAACGCAGCCTGCATGCGCTGTCCCAAGTCGCCGGAAATCTGACAGCGGGAGTTGCAGCGATACCGTTCTGCCAAAAGCGGGAGAGCTTTATCGTCACAAGCCCAGAAAACAACAACCTCTATACCGGTCAGCTGTCGGACGGTTCGCAACGTATCTTGCAGCATGGTTTTATACAGCTCTGCAGCAGTATGATCACCGAGTGATGCGGCAAGCCTTGTTTTCACCTCTCCGGGGATCGGTTCGCGGGCAAATACAATCAGCCCTTTTTTCATCGCCGATCCAGCTCCACTGCCGCATACGCCGAATGGTTGTGGATTGACTCGAAATTTTCCGCCTCAACCGAAAACCAGGTGATGTTGTCGAGTGCCGCCAGGCGGGAATGGGCTTCGCGTACCATATCCTCCACAAAGCGGGGGTTTTCGTAGGCCTGCTCGGTGACAAACTTTTCGTCAGCACGTTTGAGCAGAGAATAGAGCGGGCTGGAGCCGCACTGTTCTATCAGTTCCACCAGATCCTCGATCCAGATGAAGTCACGGTAGCGCACCCGCACGGTCATGATGCTGCGCTGGTTGTGGGCACCGAAACGGGACAACTCCCGGCTGCAGGGACAGAGCGAAGTGAGCGGCACCTTGATGCCGAGCACAAAATCGAGGTTGCTCGTCATGGACGCGCTGAATTCGCAGGTGTACTCCATCAGGCTTTTGGCACCCGAGACCGGTGCGGCCTTGTCGATAAAATAGGGGAACTGGATCTCAAGGTGGGCGCTGTCCGAGCCGAGCTTTGATTTCATCTCTTCAAGAATCGTCTCAAGCTTGTCGAGGGCGATCTGCTCGCGGTACTTGTTGAGAATCTCCACAAAGCGACTCATGTGGGTGCCCTTGAATTGATGCGGCAGATCGACGTACATATTGATCTTGGCAACCGTATGCTGCAGGGTCCGATTCTTGTCCATCACCACGATCGGATAGGTAATATCCTTGACTCCGACCTTGGCGATCGGAATACGGCGGGTGTCCGGGCGTTTTTGCATGTCCGGCATCGGAGCCGGGCAAAGGAGTGCGGATGCCCTTTTCATAGCTTTACTTCCGGCTTCAGGTTGACTTCCAACACGTTGCCAATCTCGTTCCAGATGCCGTCGCGCCCCTCTTTGGAGAGAGCCGAAAAGGGGAGCATCATTCCCTTGTCACGTTTGATTGCAGCAGCGATGATCCCCTTCTGCTTAGCCTGTTCGTTTTTCGACAGTTTGTCACACTTGGTCACCACCAGGATCGGCGGAATATTGTACATTTCCAGCCAGCGCAACATCTGCAGGTCGCCGTCTGACGGCACCCGACGGATGTCGAGGATCAGGACGACCGCCTTTAAAGACTCGCGGGAGGCGAGATAGGCTTCAATCATCGGCCCCCACTGTTTGCGCAGTGCCGGTGGCGCTTTGGCATACCCGTAGCCGGGGAGATCGACCAGGGTCAGGATGCTGTTGATGTCAAAAAAATTGATCAGCTGTGTCCGCCCGGGGGTTGAACTGGTCCGCACCAACCCCTTGCGCCCGGCCAGAACGTTAATCAGCGAGGATTTTCCGACGTTGGAACGCCCGACGAAAGCTACCTCCGGCAGCCCTGGCGGTGGATAGTCCTTCGGTTTTGCGGCACTTTTTATAAAATCAGCCTGAAACACATTCATGAATACGCTCTCCTTGGAGCGCCATTATAGTGTTCCACACCCTTTAGATTCAAGTGCTTAATTCTTATGGGGCATTTTTGTGGTATTATTTAAATAGCACATGGCGTTCATCGTGAATCCGTGGTATATAAAAAACGCTGTTATTTTTAGTGGTTTGCGAACTTCTCTTACCTGTTCACAGCGGGTTCTCATGACAGCAGTTACTCTGGACATACTGCTTTTCGCCGTCAAACTGGCGCTGGTCTTCTTTGTCATTCTTACCTTGGCTGCCTATCTGGTGTTCGCAGAGAGAAGAATCCTCGCCTGGGTTCAGGACCGTAAAGGGCCTAACCGTGTCGGCCCCTTTGGACTGCTGCAGCCGCTGGCAGACCTGATCAAGCTCCTCACCAAAGAGGATGTTGTCCCGGGTGCCGCCGACCGCTGGCTGTTTTATCTGGCTCCGGCCATGGCCGCCATCCCCGCTATGCTGATCTTTTCGGTAATTCCCTTCGGTGCACCGCTGACGATATATGGGCGCACCCTCCCTCTGGTCGTAGCCGACTTGAATGTGGGCCTCCTCTTCTTCCTGGCGCTCTCTTCCATCGCAGTCTATGGCGTGGCGATCGGCGGTTGGGCCTCCAACTCCAAATATGCTCTGCTGGGGGGGATTCGTGGTCTGGCGCAGCTGATATCCTACGAACTGTCAATGGGACTTTCGCTGGTTCCGATCGTCATGTTGTCCCACTCCTTCAGTCTGACCGATATCGTAGCGGCGCAGACGACCATGCCGTTTATCGTCTACCAGCCTCTGGCGTTTATCATTTTTCTGCTCAGCATCACAGCAGAATGCAAGCGTATCCCGTTTGACCTCCCTGAAGCGGAAGGGGAACTGGTGGCCGGTTTCCATACCGAATATTCCGGCATGCGCTTCGGCTTGTTTTTTGTCGGTGAGTACATTAACATCATCGTACTGGGGGGGCTGGCGGCGACGTTCTTTCTGGGCGGATGGCACGGCCCGCTGCTGCCACCCACCGTCTGGTTCTCACTGAAGACTCTGGCTGTAGCCTTCTTTTTCATCTGGACGCGCGGAACGCTGCCCCGACTGCGCTATGACCAGTTAATGCACTTTGGGTGGAAGGTGTTGACGCCGCTGGCGCTGGTGAACATACTGATCACCGCGTGGTGGCTCGCGTTGAAGTAATACTCAGACGGGCAGTAGTGCCCGATCATGTACCCACGGGAGGAGTCACATAATGGAAAGCGTCAATGCGAAAGACCGTCATGGCCACACGCCGCTGATCAGTGCTTCCAAAGAGGGGCTCAAGGATTTTGTCCAGGACCTGCTGCACCGTGGTGCCGACGTTACCGTCAGCAGCGACAAAGGGAAAACTCCCCTTCACTATGCCGCAGCCAACGGGCATACTGAGATTGTCAGGATGCTGATTGAAAAAGGGGCGGATGTCGACACCCATGACCTCGAAGGGCATACGCCGCTGATGTTGGCAGCCATTTACGGCTGTAACCAGACGGTGCAGGCACTGCTCGATGCCGGCGCAAATCCGGCACTTAAAACGTCAGCCGGTAACACCGCCGGCCTCTATGCCGCAAACAACAGCCATCCGCTCACAGTAGCGCTGCTGAAGAAAGCTGAACGAGTGTAATGAGTCTTTTCTCCGACACACGAGCGATTTTGGGCGGTTTCCGCGTCACGCTTGTCCACATGCTGCGGAAACCGGTAACCATCCAGTATCCGGAGCAGAAACGCACCCCCTACCCCCGTTATCGGGCCCGCATTGTCCTCACTCGCGATCCGGACGGTGGTGAGCGTTGCGTTGCCTGTTACCTCTGTTCTGCCGCCTGCCCGGTTGACTGCATCTCAATGCAATCGGCCGAACGGGAGAATGGTCGTCGCTATGCGGCCTGGTTCCGGATCAACTTTTCACGCTGTATTTTCTGCGGACTCTGTGCCGAGGCCTGCCCGACGCTGGCGATCCAGATGACGCCGGACTACGAAATCTGCACACGGAACATCATGGATTTGGTCTATGAAAAGGAAGATCTTCTCATCGACGGTTGCGGCAAGGACTCGTCCTATAATTTTTACCGTCACGCGGGGATCGGAGTAACACAACCACGGGGCAAAGGACTGGAGGAGACGCCACCGGTGGATGTCAGGTCGTTGATGCCATGATCGAACAAACTATCTTCTACATACTGGCAGTAGTCGCCGTCATCGGCACGGTCCTGGCCATTACCGAAAAGCACCCGGTACATGCCATTTTGTACCTGGTCACCTCGCTGTTCAGCATGGCGACCATCTTCTTCCTGCTCATGGCGCCGCTGGTAGCGACCTTCGAGGTGATCCTCTATGCCGGCGCCATCATGGTGCTGTTCCTGTTCGTGATTATGATGCTTGATCTGGGGCACCCGGAAAAGGGGATACTACCCGGCTGGCGTGAATGGCTGCCGGCGGCGGCGCTGTCAGCTGTCAGCATTGTTTCGTTGGTGGTGGTGATCGTAGCACGTCACGCACCGACGTCCGCATTTCCTGCTTCCCTGCCGATCCGCGAGGTTGCGCGCCGCCTCTTTCAGGAGCACGCCCTGGCGGTAGAGCTTGTTTCTTTGCAGCTTTTATTCGCCCTTGTGGGCGCCCTGTATCTTGGCAGACAGGCCAAGGGGAAGGATGCGCAATGATCGTCCCTCTCGAACACATCATGATACTGGCCGCACTCCTGTTCTTTATCGGCATGGCCGGACTTTTGACCTGGCGCGCCAACCTGATCATGATGCTGGTCTGCATAGAGGTCATGCTGAATGCCGTCATGCTGGTTTTTGTGGCCGGTTCGGCACGATGGGGGAATGCGGACGGACAACTCTTCGCCATCTTCATTATGGCGCTGACATCCACGGAGGTTTCACTGGCGCTGGCGATGGTGGTCTACCTGCACCGACGGCGAAAGTCGGTCGACACGGATCTGTTCAGCGAGATGAAGGGGTAACATGAAACTCTACCTGGCCCTGATGCTCCTGCTGCCCCTTTCGGGCGGCCTCTTTAACGCCCTGCTCGGTCGTGCACTACCGCGCCGCATGGTGGAAGCGATCGCCTGCGGCGCCATCTGGGGCGCCTTCGTCTGCTCCGTCCTGGCCTTTTGCCACTTCACGGTCCCTGTTAAAATCGACTACGCACCCTGGCTCTCTGACTTCGACTTCAAGGCACCCATCTCCCTGTACCTTGACCAGTTTTCTCTCAGTTTAACGCTGATGGTTACCTTCGTCTGCGGCCTGATCCACCTTCATTCGATCGGTTACATGAAGGACGACGCGTCACCGGTCCGCTACTTCGCCCTGCTGAACATCTTCGTCTTTGCCATGCTGACTCTGATTCTGGCCGAGAACCTGCCGTTGCTCTATCTGGGGTGGGAAGGGGTCGGCTTCTGTTCCTACGCCCTGATCGGCTTCTGGTATACGGAGGAAAAAAACGCCACCGCCGGGCGCAAGGCATTTATCGTCACCCGCATCGGCGACACCGCCTTGGGCATCGCCATGGTCTGGATGTTCCAGCTCTTCGGCACCGTATCTATCAGCGAGATTAACGGCATGGGCTTCCTGATGCCGGTGTGGATCATCACCACCCTCGGGATTCTGCTGTTGATCGGCGCAGCCGGCAAATCGGCACAACTGCCGCTCTCGGTCTGGCTGCCGGATGCCATGGCCGGTCCGACTCCGGTCTCCGCCCAGATCCATGCCGCCACGATGGTTACAGCCGGCGTCTATCTGTTGGCGCGCATGTTCCCACTGATCGGCTCTTCAACGGTCGTAGTCGGTGCCATCGCCATCACCGGCGGTGTAACCGCATTCTATGCCGCCACCTGTGCCTGCGTCCAACGCGACCTGAAGCGCATCCTCGCCTACTCCACGATCAGCCAGATCGGCTATATGGTGCTGGGGGTCGGGGCCGGCGCATTGACCGCCAGCACTTTTCACCTGTTGACTCATGCCTTTTTTAAGGCGCTGCTGTTCCTCGGCGCAGGGTGTGTCATCACCTCCCTGCACCACCAGCAGGATATCTTCCGGATGGGAGGTCTGAAAAAACGGTTACCTGCCATCTACTGGCCCTTTCTGGCCGGTGCGCTCTGCCTGGCCGGCTTCCCCGGCAGTGGTGGTTTTTTCAGCAAGGACGCTATTCTTGGGGCGGTTTTTGAGCAGGGCGGTCCTCTCTACACCACCCTGTTTGTCCTCGGAATCGTGACCGCTCTGCTGACCGCCTTTTATACGTTTCGCATGCTGTTCGTGGTGTTTCACGGCAGTGCTGCGATTCTACTCACCGACCGGGCGGTGGACAAACGAGAACAAGAACCGCCCGCGGCTGAAGTCACAACGATCATGACCCTGACCCTCATTCCGTTGGCGCTGGCCGCACTGTCCGGAGGCCTTCTTAATCTGCCCGAGTACCTTGGCGGTCACGGCGTACTGTCGGCTTTTTTCGGCACTTTGCCCGGTTTTGCAACCACATCCCACCTGTCGGCCACGACCGAGATCGCTCTGCAGGCCATCGCCGCGGCAGTCAGCCTGTTTGGCCTGGCGCTGGCCTGGGCACGTTATACTGGTCACCGTCGGGCGGGATCTCTGGAGCGTGAAGAGGCCGGGGCACCCGTTATCACATTTCTCCTAAACGGCTGGTATCTGGATCAACTCTACCGCTTACTCTTTATTCGCCCTTTTGTCTGGCTAAGCCGATTTTTATGGAAGGTGATCGATGAAGCCGTCATTGACGGCTCCCTGGACGGTCTGGCGCGCTTCATGGTGCGACTGGGGGCTCTTCCTGCCGCCTGGAGCACCGGACGGGTGGCTACATCGCTGATCGCACTGGGCGGCGGAGTTGCTGTGGTGCTGGGGTATGTTGTGTGGCAGATGACTTGAATGGGAAAGCGGGCGAGAAACCGCAGTTTCTCGCCCACTAACGCAGAAATTGACTTCTAACGTACTAATGCACGCACTTCAGCTTTGCCTGTCCGGCGTCTTCCTTGCGGGTCGGCAACATGCGGTTTTCTTCATCAACAAATATAAGTTTGGGTTCATATTTTATCGCTTCGGCATTTTCCATGTTGACGAAACTTGCGATAATGACGAGATCCTTAGGTGCCATAAGACGCGCGGCAGCGCCGTTCAGGCATATTACTCCGGAACCACGTTGCCCTTCGATGGCGTAGGTTTCCAGACGGTTGCCGTTGGTGACATTCCAGACCGCAACCTTTTCGTAAGAAACGATGTCGGCCGCATCCATCAGGTCACGATCGATGGTAACACTCCCCTCGTAATGCAGGTCAGCGCCGGTAACAGTGGCACGGTGGATTTTGCTCTTCAATATGATTCTCTGCATGATTACAACTCCTCTCCAAGTACGGTATTGTCTATCAGTCTGGTTTGTCCCATTTTCACTGCCACTGCCAGCAGGGTACTGCTGTCTGCAGCTTCCAACGCATGTAACGTCGCGCTATCGCGAAACTCAACGTAATCGATGTCTGCAGCGGATTCCTGTTCAATGACGGAACGCGTTTCCCTCGTCAGAACGGCGACTGAGCGCTCGCCGGAGGCAAACAGCTCGCGCGCCCGTTTGATGGCGCGATACAAACAGAGTGCACCCTGCCGCTCTGAATGCGACAGATAGGCATTACGGGAGCTCATTGCCAAGCCATCCGCCTCGCGTACAATCGGCATGCCGACGATCTCGACCGGCATGTTCAGATCCGCGGTCATACGGCGGATAACGGCCAGCTGCTGATAATCCTTGCAGCCGAAGAGCGCCACGTCAGGCCGGACAATATTGAACAGCTTTGTGACAACTGTTGCCACGCCGTCAAAATGCCCCGGACGGCTGGAGCCGCAGAGCGGCAGAGAAATATCCCGCACGGTTACTCCGGTCTGAAAACCGTCCGGATACATCTCCGCGGCGGTCGGGATGAATACTATATCGACACCGCACGCATCGGCGAGCTGAAAGTCACGTTCCATATCCCGCGGGTAACTGTCCAGATCTTCATTTTTTCCGAACTGGATCGGGTTGACAAAGATTGAGAGCACCAGCACATCTCCACGTTTTTTTCCCTCCCGCAGCAAAGAGGCATGCCCCTCGTGCAGATACCCCATGGTGGGGACGAACGCGATGCGTCTCCCCTCCCGTTCAGGAGCGATTGCAAGCGCCTGCATATGTACTATACTGTTAATTATTTTCATTTGAGCCTCAGGAAAAGGAGTGTTCTTCTGTTGGAAACTCGCCGCTGCGAACTTCGGCAACATACTGAGCAACCGCGGCGGAGATAAGCGGGGCCAGATCGGCATAGCGCTTGACGAACTTGGGTGAATATTTTTCACACAGTCCGAGAATATCGTGGATCACCAACACCTGGCCATCGCAGGACGGCCCGGCCCCGATGCCGATAGTCGGGATTGTCAACTCGGCGCTGATCTGAGCCGCCAGCGCCGCCGGTATCCCTTCCAGCACAACGGCAAAAGCACCGGCATGCTGCACGGCAAAGGCGTCATCCATAATCCGCTCGGCCTGATCGTTTCTCCCCTGGACCCTGTAACCACCCATACGGTGAACCGACTGCGGCGTCAAACCGATATGGGCCATGACCGGAATATCGATCGATGAAACGGCCCGAATAACATGGGCCATATTGCTCCCCCCTTCTATCTTGACCGCCTGGGCTCCCCCCTCCTTGATCATGCGGCCGCAATTTCTACAGGCATCCTCGATGCCGGTCTGATAGGACATGAAGGGCATATCGGCTACCACGAGGGCCTTGGGTTCGGCACGCACGACTGCACGGGTATGATACAGCATTTCATCCATGGTAACCGGCAGGGTCGTATCATGACCGGCCACAACAACGCCGACCGAATCACCCACCAAAATAACATCGACCCCCCCGCCATCAACAAGGCGTGCAAAAGGAAAATCGTAGGCGGTCAGAACCGTAATGCGCCGCCCATCCTGCTTCATCTTCACTATGTCAGGTATCGTAGTTTTCTTTTTCACGTGACTCTCCCCAAATAAAAAACGCGCCGGTGGGCGCGTCGTGAACGGTCAGAAAGATAAACAGATGAAATCTCTCTGTGGGGGGTGACCCTTCCGTCCCGGTTCGCTTCCGAATCCGTGCGGTATGTACTGTGGTAACTGTCAGCACTCGATCAACTCCCATATCGGGTAGCCGTCGCGACAGAAGGTTAAATTATCAGAGCCGAATAGTTAAATCCAGATATTTATTTTCTCAATCCATTCCGTCCCAGGTTCAAATCGGGCAGGTCAGGCCTTTCATCTGCTCCAGCTCCTTGACAACCGCTGCGCTCTGCGCTCTGCGCATCTCCATATTATCAAACATTTCCGTAACCATGACGCCGACCGATTCCACATTACGACGAATCAACTTACCGTCATCAACCTGACGCGACGTGGAGCTAACCATCTCATGGGTCATATCCTTGATTGTTTCAATGGACCGGGCAATGCTTCTGGTGGCTTTTGACTGATCCGTCGAAGCCACGAATATCTGAGAGGTCATGGAACTGATCTCTTCCATGGAGCGCGCCACCAACTGGACGCTGGTCACCTGCTCCTGGGTTGCCTGTTTGATTTGCTTGGTCATTTCGAGCGAGCAGGTGGAACTGTCAAAGATCGCCTTGAGCGATTCCCCCGTAGAATGCCCCAACTCAACACCGCGGTGCACCAGATCCTTGCTTGCCCTGATATTATTGGCGGCAGTTTTCGACTCACTCATGATTTCTTCGATGATCGAGGTTATTTCACCGGTTGAATGACCGGTCTGGAGTGACAGATTGCGAATTTCATCGGCCACAACACCAAAACTCTTTCCGTATTCACCGGCCTGGGCGGCAATGATGGACGCGTTCAGCGCCAGCAGATTGGTACGCTTCGTGATGTCGTTGATAACGCTGATAATATTTTCAATACGGGTGCTGTTCTCTGCCAGACGCTGAATAGCATCAAACGAGAGACCGACCGAGAGTTTAATTTCGTCGAGCGCATTGATTGTTTCCGTGACCACGGCCCGGCTCTCTTCAGCGCGCTCTTTTACCTGTTGCGAAACTTCATGTGAAATAGCCGCATTCTGCTCAACATTGCCGATGGTGCTGTGAATCTGCTCCATGGCAGACGCCGACTGGTGGACAACCCCTGCAAGATGGTCCAGATTGCGGGTGACCTGTTCAATGGCAACTGAAATTTCGTTAACGGCGGAACTGGTTTCATCAATCGAGGCCATCACACCTTCGGAGGCAGACGCGATAATAGAGGTTCCATCGGCGACGGAGTCGACGCCATCGCGCAGATTGCCCACATTGCGCGAATACTGGTCGCGGTTCGCCAGCAGGAATTTAAATGAACTCTCCATCTCCGACGTGAGAGTATCAATTGATGTCAACAGATTAATACGCGTAATAGCGGATGCCACCTGATCGGCGAAAAGCAGTATCGTATCGACATCAGAATCATTAAGGGCGCGATGACTGTTTTTGTTGTCGATCCCAAAGATCCCGATAGTCTCGTTTTTTACGACGATCGGGCAGAGTACAAAACTTTTTGAACGCAGAGGCAGCAGGTTATTGTGGGGTGGCTTTAAATGGTAGTCGTCGGGATACCGTGAGATATCATCAATCAGGTACACTTTACGGTCATTAAAGCACTTCGCAATGACACCGATGCTCGAATCTATCGGCATGACGACGTCAGACGAATCATATCCTTCCGTCCCGATGGCGGCAAAGAAGCGGAGCTGTTTGCCATCTTCAGCCATTAGAATATTGACCCGTTCGTACCCCAGAACATCGTGCAACCCCTCACCACACAGCAGCAGAACTTCATCAAGATTGAGCGATTTCTGAATTTTGCTGCTGATCTGGTGAAAGTTTTTGATATTCCTGTCCAGCACCTTGTAGCGGTTTTCAAAAATCTCTTTTTGCTCACCGACTTCCTGATGAAGTATATTGAGCTCTCCGGCACGCTCGTGCAGCTCATCACCGTTCGTGCCGATCATATAGCCAAGTACCGCCATGACGATGGCGGTCCCCCCCCCAATATAGCTGTAGATCGCAATATGCTCGCTGTCCTTTACAATATCATGAAAAATCTGCTCAAAGAAACCGAGCCGGGCATCATAATAAAAAAGCAGCCTGATCGCGATCCAGCCAACAGGGGCGGAAACGCCAAGCAAAAATCCTCCGACAGAAAACAGAGTTGAACGCTTTTTCATAGTGCCTTCCTCAATCCTGTGCACAATAGATTATTTCTCTGCAGCAAATTTTTCGTCAATNGAGTGNCCGATCTCTTCCATAACCTTTTCTGCATCGTCNATATTATACGCGATAATATTTTTTAGATGCATGTATGAATCGAGATCCATCTTTTCGAAGGTNAACCCGATGCCATCCTCAGCTATGCGGGTGACGACNCCAGTGAAGTTCACCGCAATTTCCGGCAGGGTNCCCGTAAGAACAATTGTAATATCGGCTGTTTCAGCCTCGGCAAGCTGTTCGTTTGTCACCAGGAACATNCCGGCCATGCTGAGATTTTCTACTGCGCCCTGAAACTGTCGATCAGCGCTCCGGATGGTCGCCCCGACATTAAATTGTACACGGGAAAATTTNCGGGTACTCATTNGTCACCTCCTGCGNTAACANGCTGCTGTAACGGAAATCAGGCTTTGCCGGCCGAACCAAGAACNGTTTCGTTCTTGTGNTTTACCAGTTTNACCANTTCTTTGCGCGCTTCNCCNAGATATTTGCGCGGATCGAATTCCTTGGGATCCTTGGCAAAGTACTCGCGAATTTTGGCGGTGACNGCCAGCCTGCCGTCGGAATCGATNTTGATCTTGCAGACAGCACTCGCGGCAGCCTGGCGCAGCTGTTCTTCAGGGACACCAAGCGCACCTTCAAGATTGCCGCCATACTGGTTGATCAGTGAAACGTACTCCTGAACTACCGATGAGGCGCCATGCAGCACGATCGGAAAGCCGGGAATACGCTTTTCGCACTCTTCCAGAATGTCAAACCTGAGCGGAGGAACCGGTAGGCCGGCCTTGAATTTATAGGCGCCATGACACGTTCCGATAGAGATTGCCAAAGAATCGACTCCGGTTCTTTTCACAAACTCTTCAACCTCTTCCGGCTTCGTATAGGTGGAATGTTCCGCCGAAACCTCATCCTCAATACCGGCCAGAACACCCAACTCCGCTTCTACTGAGACATCAAACTGATGGGCATACTCGACAACTTTTTTGGCAAGCGCCACATTTTCTTCGAATGGGAGGTGCGAACCGTCAATCATGACCGATGAAAAGCCGCTATCGACGCAGGACTTGCACAGTTCAAACGTGTCGCCGTGATCGAGATGCAAACAGATCGGGATAGTAGAACCGGCTTCACGAGCCATCTGTACTGCGCCCATCGCCATGTAGCGGAGCATGGTTTCGTTTGCGTAACTGCGTGCACCCTTGGAAACCTGAATAATAACAGGAGAGTTCGTCTCAACACAGGCGGTAACGATCGCCTGAAGCTGTTCGAGGTTATTGAAATTATATGCTGGAATGGCATATTTGCCGGCCATCGCCTTGCGAAACATCTCCTTTGTGTTTGACAGCCCTAATTCACGGTAATGAATCTTCAGCTTTTCCATTTCGTCCCCCTCGGGTGCTTTATTATGTGAGAATCCACACTGCAATCAGCATGTACGATTGATACAGATACCATGCAATGATAGCCGGTATTCAGTCTCTACCGCATTCTGTAGCTATCTGATAATACTCAGTTTTTTAGGTCGGCCCCGATTGTGTACTAACTCGTTTACTTGGTGAAAAATCGGAGCCATAAAAACTGAAAAACGTTAACAAAATGTATTAGTTACGAGAACTCGATACAGATACCACGCAAAGATTGTAAGGTTCTACAACTCTATCAGCGGCATCGTAACATATTGATAACGTTCTGCTTTTACCAACTCCGAAAAATGGCTTTTTTGATGCTGATGGGAAACTGTGTACCAAATCTGTGTACTAAATTGTGTTCCAAATTAGTCGGCTGGTATCAGTCCGTATTCTTGGGGCATCTTAAACGATACGAGATGCTTTTAACAGTAAATTTTGCAGTAAATTTGTAGCCGGTAACAGATGCCGTGAAGCGTAAAGACACGTCTCCCACTAGGCCTTCCTCCGCGCTCAACCATCTGAGTAAAACTATTGAGGAATGAGGTCAAGGGAGGTCGTTGAGCAGCAAGCAAATCACCGCCCTATTTTTTAATGTTGGTATCCCGGTCAAGCGTCTTCGCCTAATGTTGTGCGCACCGTATTTCTATCCCGACATTCCTTCGGTTTTTTTGTGCCTTTTATAAGTGAGGAGGACGATTCTTGTGAAATAATTGGAGGCGATTATCTATTGGCGTAATGTATATAAAAAATATAGGTGTAGTTATTTAGTGTTGACGGAGGTTGTCGGTTTTTGTTATGCTGATGAACAGATTAGGGCTGACCAGAAAACTGGAGGCCAGACAGGAATGGGTTTTTTATCCCACTTCTTGTCTGGCCTTTTTGCATTGGCTCACTCCGCTACTCAAGGCTAAGCCGTAACATACGAATTCAAAGGAGTGTACATTATGAACAACACCATCACCAGACTATTATTACTTGCAATTGTGACCATTCTAATTTCTTCAATGGCCCACGCCGACGAGATCCGTTTCGCCACCCAGCCAATACCGCATTATGCCCCGATATTCGTGGCCAAACATAAAAAATGGCTGGATGAGGAGCTGACCAAGGTCGGTGCCAAGCCGACTCTCAAATGGACCTCCTTTGCTGCCGGTCCACCGATCAATGAGTCCTTTGCCGCCGGCCAGCAGGATATCGGCTTTCTGGGCGACACTCCGGCCATCATCGGCAAATCGGCCGGTATAAACACCAGAATAATCGGCCTGACCTCTACAGGCCCAAAATCTTTGGCAGTTGTTGTTCCGATCAAGTCGGGCATCAAGTCGCCAAAGGATCTCAAAGGGAAAAAAGTCGCTGTCGTCAAAGGGTCCTATGCCCATCACCTGCTGGTTCTGGTGCTCCAGAAAGGGGGCCTGACTACCAGCGATATTGAATTCATCAATCTCTCTCAGGCGGATATCGCTACCTCGATCACCAACGGTACTATCGATGCAGCAGCAATTTGGGAACCTCTTATCACCAAACTGGAAGCACAAGGTACGGTTCGTGTCCTGTCAGACGGAACCGGCATCAAAAAGGGCGCTCTGGTAATCATCGCCACCAACGATTTTGTCACTAAACATCGCGACCAGACAAAGGCCATCCTCAAGGCATATAAGCGAGGTGCCGACTTCATCAAGGCAAATCCCAGAGAGGCGGCACAACTTATCGCCAAAGACGTGAATCTTGCGCCCGAACTCCTGCTCAAGGTATTAGCCAAGTTTGACTTCAATCCGGCTCTTCAGGCGGACGACATTGAAGACCTGAAGAAAGTCGAGGTATTCATGAAAAACAACGCTCTTATCAAGTCACACGTCAATATCGATACATTTGCCGACCCAAGTCCGGCGCGTGAAATAGGTATCAAATAGATAAACTGTCGGGCAATATCGTTATTATATACAAGTTATGTAGTTTTTGTATAAAATTTCCTTGACAGCCGCTGTCTCTATTTGGTAGGGTAACAAAAAGCAGGGCTGACCAGAAAAACTGGAGGCTAGGCAGGAACGGGTTTTGTATTGCCCCTTTCCTGCCTGGCCTTTTTTTATGTTCAACCACAACAAAGAAACCTGCAAAGGAGAACATCATGGCCGCAAAGAATTACCTGTTTACGTCAGAGTCGGTAACTGAAGGGCACCCGGATAAACTTGCCGATCAGATTTCGGACGCCGTCCTGGATGCATTGCTGGAAAAAGACCCACTTGCCCGCGTGGCCTGCGAAACCAGTGTTACTACCGGTCTGGTGGTGATCATCGGTGAAACCTCGTCTACGGCGCAGATCAATGCCGTACGCGTTGCCAGGGACACCATTGCGGACGTGGGCTATACCAGTGCCGATCTCGGACTGGATGCCGAGCATAGCGCCGTGCTGGTCTCACTGGATCAGCAGTCGGCCGACATTGCCCAAGGAGTTAATACTGCTCTTGAACATCGCAATGGTGGTGACCACGACGGTTACCTCGACTCGGTAGGGGCCGGCGATCAGGGGATGGTCTTTGGCTATGCCACCGACGAGACGCCTGAGTACCTGCCGACCAGCATCGCTCTGGCCCACGGATTAACACGAAAACTCGCGTCGTCGCGCAAGCTGGGGGAAATCGGTTACCTTCGCCCGGACGGCAAGAGCCAGGTGACGGTCCAGTTCGAGGACGGTCGTCCGGTGCGGATCGACACGGTGGTCATTTCCACCCAGCACAGTCCTGATGTGGAACTGGAGCAGATACGGCACGATGTCATCAATAAAATCATCAAACCTGTCATCCCGGAAAACCTGCTGGACGATCAGACCCGCTACTTCATCAACCCCACCGGGCGCTTTGTGGTAGGTGGACCGCACGGTGATGCCGGTTTGACCGGCCGTAAGATTATCGTTGATACCTACGGCGGTGTAGCACGCCATGGCGGCGGCGCTTTTTCCGGAAAAGATCCAACGAAGGTTGACCGCTCCGGCGCCTATGCCGCCCGCTACGTTGCCAAAAACATAGTGGCAGCCGGACTGGCGAAAAAAGTCGAAATCCAGATCGCCTATGCCATCGGCGTAGCCAGACCTGTTGCCGTCTTTGTCGAGTCATTTGGCACCGGTGTGATCAGCGACGAGCAGCTCTCGGCTCTCATCGCCAAACACTTCGATTTGCGCCCGGCAGCGATCATCGAACAGCTTGACCTGCGTCGCCCGATCTATCGCCAGACCGCTTCGTATGGGCATTTTGGCCGTCTTGACCTGGATCTCCCCTGGGAGCGAATCGACCGGGTCGCAGAGTTGTCACGATAAATAGTCCCAGATACTCCGAAGGAGGAGAAATACTATGTCAGTTGCATTGAAATTGGTGGCAAAAGAGGAATCGGAACTGGAACAGGTTCTGGAGCGGCACCCCGAGTTTCCCCGTTTGATAGCGGTAAAAATTGATGCTCAACGCCGGGGAGTTCATTACACAGAGCGGGCATTGGAGACGGTTGATGACTCTGTCCAGATGCGCAGCCCCTATCTGTTCGGCTCGCGTGACGGAGAGATAAAGGACCTGCCTGAATCCCTGCTGCTGCGTGATGGCACAACTATCCTGACTGACCCGACGCCGCTGAACCAGAACCCGTATCTGGTTGACCTGGTGGACGGCAAACTGGCGCTAGTGGATAACGGCAACTTTGTCGAATACGTAGACTTGTGGTCCAAGCCGCTCTATTACGATAAATTCACGACATCGGGCATTCCCATGAGCCACGTTGCCAGCGCCCGTCCGCAACGGCTGAATATTTTTCAGTCCAGCTACTGCCACTTCTGGGCAGACAAGAAGGAGTGCCGCTTCTGCGATATCGTCACGCACACCAAGCAGCAGAAGAATGAACTGGGAGTGCCTTCACGGCTGAAGCCGGAGGATGTGTCCGAGACCATTCGCGAGGCGATCAAAGAGCCGGGGCGTTTTACCGGTATGTGCCTTACCTCCGGCTCCGTTCTCAAGGGTGAGAACATCTTCGACCGCGAGGTTGATTTCTACATCGAAACCTTGCAGGCCATTGGCGAGAATTTCAAAACTAAAAAGTTTCCCAGCCAGTTGATCGCCTCGGCCTTCGACGAAAAACAGTTGGCCCGACTTTATGAACAAACAGGTTTGATGAGCTACACCAGCGATCTGGAGGTGCTGGGAGAAGACAAGTTCAACTGGATATGCCCCGGTAAGGCGCAATCAGTCGGGTACAAGGAGTGGCGGCAACGCCTGATCCGTGCGGTGGATATCTTTGGGCGTGGAAATGTCGGTACCGGTTTGGTTGGTGGAGTAGAGCTGGCAAAACCATACGGATTCACCAGTGAGACAGACGCTCTGGCCTCGACTCTGGAAGAAGCTGAATTCCTGGCGGAAAACGGCGTAACCACAGTTTATATTGTCTGGGTGCCACGTCCCGGCTCAAATTTTCGCGACCAGAAGAACCCGTCACTCGAATACTTTGTACAGCTTGCCCAGGGGCTCCATAATCTGCGGGTAAAATACAAGCTGCCTGCTGATTTCGACGACTACCGCCGCTGCGGCAACCACCCCGACACAGACCTGTCACGGCTTTTGTGATTCGTAGGGACAGCGCCTCGTGCCTGCCCGCATTCGACCGCAAACCAGGGCGCCCGCAAGGGGACGCCCCTACAAGTACAATCAAAAGGAAGGCATAACATGGCTACAAAATTAAACAAGGAAATCATTGCACTGTTAGGCAGCGACGACTCCACCAAGGTGCTGGCCACGGTTAACGAACAGGGCTATCCGCATGCAGCTGTCAAGCCGTATATCCTGGCGGATGATGACGGCAACCTGCTCTACCTGGAACTGGTGGAATCATCTCTCACCCAGAAAAACCTGGTGCGTAGCATCTGGTTTGATCAGAAGGTATCCATATCCGTTAGCGGCAAAAACGGGCAGAGCTGGCAGATTAAGGGGAAACCGGTTAAGACGCTGATCACCGGACCGGTATTCCTGCATCACTATCAAGATGTGCGCCAGCGTCTGGGCGACGTGGGCCTGTCAGCCGTCTGGGTTATCGAGCCGGAAGAGGTCATCAACGAGAACATTCTGGTACGGCACACCGAAGAAGAGCAGGCGCATCCGGTGTTCAGACATCTGGATCGGCTGGCCAAGGTTTGAGACTACAAGTTCCCCCCCTTTGCAAAGGGGGGGAAGGGAGGATTGGTTTGCACCGTCAAAGGCAAATCCCCCTACCCCCCCTTCTAAAAGGGGGACTTTAAACAGGAGACCCACCATGCACAACGTCATCACCAGACTATTTTTATTTGCGATTATGACCATTCTGATTTCCTCAATGGCCCACGCCGACGAGATCCGTTTCGCCACCCAGCCGATTCCGCACTATGCCCCGATTTTTGTGGCCAAGCATAAGAAATGGCTGGATGAGGAACTGGCAAAAGTCGGCGCCAAGCCTACCCTTAAATGGGCATCCTTTGCTGCCGGTCCTGCGGTTAATGAATCCTTTGCCGCAGGCCAGCAGGACTTCGCCTTCCAGGGCGACACCCCGGCCATTGTCGGTAAAGCGGCCGGAATAAATACCAAAATAATCGGCCTGTCCTCTGCCGGTCCCAAATCTTTGGCCGTTGTTGTTCCTGTCAAATCGGGCATCAAGTCGCCGAAGGATCTCAAAGGGAAAAAAGTCGCTGTCGTCAAAGGGTCCTATGCGCATCATCTGCTGGTTCTGGTACTCCAGAAAGGGGGGCTGACTACCAGCGATATTGAATTCATCAATCTCTCTCAGGCTGATATCGCTACCTCGATCGTCAACGGTACTATCGATGCGGCTGCGGTCTGGGAACCTCTCCTCACCAAACTGGAGACTCAGGGCGCGGTCCGTGTCCTGACAAACGGTACCGGAATCAAAAAAGGTGCTTCAGTATTTATCGTCAGCAACGACTTTGTAACCAAGCATCGCGACCAGACAAAAGCGGTCCTCAAGGCGTATCAACGCGGTGCTGACTTCATCAAGGCAAATCCCAAAGCGGCGGCACAGCTGATTGCCAAGGATGTAAACCTTGCGCCGGACCTCCTGCTCAAAGTGTTAGCGAAATTCGACTACAATACGGCACTTCAGGCCGACGACATTGAAGACCTGAAGAAAGTCGAAGTCTTTATGAAAAACAACGCCATTATCAAGTCTCACGTCAACATAGATACCTTTGTCGATCAGAGTCTGATACGTGAACTCGGTATCATCAAATAATGTGTAGGGGCAATTCATGGATTTGCCCCTACACGGAGAAACGATCATGGACCATGACATCATCCCACGCCTGCAGAGGATAAAACATCTGCTCCAGTATATAGGTCTATCCGTAGCAATTATCGGAGTCTGGCAGGCGTTGTTTTATCTGGGTTACCTCAATCCGGTTCTCCTGCCACCGCCATCACAGATTGCGCTGACCTTTTGGGATCTTTTGAAAAGCGGTGACCTGATACGCCATATCGGCATAAGCGTCCTGAGGGTTTTGGAAGGGTTCGGCATTGCTGCTGTGCTGGGGCTTGGTCTCGGTATTGCGATCGGTCTCTCCCGCACCATTGATCGTTGGACCGATCTGGTTATCCAGGTGGGAAAGCCGATTCCTCCCATCGCCTGGATTCCGTTGGCCATACTCTGGTTCGGCATTGGAGAGCAGTCGAAGGTCTACATAATCTTCCTCGGAGCCTTCTTTCCGATCATCATCAATACCATTGACGGCATCCGTCAGACAGATCACAAGTTCGTAGAGGTGGCCAGGATTCTGGCCGTGCCACGGTTCAAATTTGTTCGCCAGGTGGTGCTGCCGGGGGCTCTCCCCGCCATCATGACCGGTCTGCGGGTCGGGCTGATGGTGGCCTGGATGTGTGTGGTAGCAGCTGAGCTGATCGCCGCCAGCAGCGGCATCGGCTACCTGATCATGGATGCCAGGCAGCTTTCCCAGTCAGATGTGGTGCTGGTGGGAATGATAACTATCGGAGTCATCGGCAAGGTGATGGACAGCCTGATCAAGCTGCTTGAAAATCGGCTGATACGCTGGAAAGTTGCCTTTTCCGGGAATTGAAGGGAAATGATATGAGTGCAACAGCAGCCAGCAACCTGATTGTCGAAGGGCTCAACAAAAGCTACAAGGTCAACGGCGGTGAGGTCATCGCCCTACAGGGGATCGACCTGTCAATCCGTGAAGGGGAGTTTGTTAGCATCGTCGGCAGCAGCGGCTGCGGCAAGAGTACCCTGCTGCGGATCATCGCCGGCCTGGAGAACGGTTATTCGGGCGAGGTCAGGATCGCGGGCAGACGGATCGCCGGGCCGGGTCTAGACCGGGGAATGGTTTTTCAGGAGCACCGCCTGATCCCCTGGTTAACGGTGGAACAGAACGTGGCCTTCGGTCTGAATGGTCTGGAGAATGGCCAGCGGGACACTATCGTCCGCGAACACCTGGAGCTGGTCGGGCTGGCCGGATTTGCCAAGGCGCTTCCCCACCAGTTGTCGGGGGGGATGGCCCAGAGGGTGGCAATTGCACGGTCTCTGGTTAATAATCCCCAACTGCTGCTTCTCGACGAGCCGTTCGGGGCACTGGATGCCTTGACCAAGATTCAGCTGCAGCAGGAGATTCTGCGCATCTGGGAAGTGGAACGTACCACAATGGTGCTGGTCACCCACGACATTGACGAGGCCATTTTTCTCGGGGACCGGGTGGTAATCATGTCAAGTCGGCCCGGCACCGTCAAAAAAATCATCCCGGTGCAGCTCCCGCGTCCCCGGGATCGCAGTAGCTACGATTTTGTCCAGATCCGCAAAGAAATTTACGCGGAGTTCTTTGCTGAGGCTGAGAGGCCTTTCGCCTATGCTATCTAAAGGAGATAAAACATCATGAAAATTCTGCTGATAAACCCGGCCTTCTATGATGGCAATGCGTTCAAGAATCGCTTTGATGACTACATCGACTGGATCAAGGGGGGCAACCTCTATGTGGCACCTTTTGAACCGCCGCTCGGCTTGGCCTATCTAAGTGCCTTTCTCAAGGAGCGTGGTTTCGAGGTCAAACTGCTCGATATGCAGGGGCTCCTTATGGACAGCGAGGAGCTGGTCAGGAACATCGCGGCCTACGGTCCCGACCTGATCGGCATTACTGCCATGACACCAACCATTCCTGAAGCGTTGCGGGTTGCCGAATTGTCACGCAAAACGGCGCCGGGAGCCAGAATCGTCCTGGGAGGCGTTCACCCGACCCTCGACCCGGCCAGTGTGCTCACCAGCGCGAATGTGGACTTCGTTATCCGCGGGGAAGGAGAGTTCGCTTTTGCCGAGTTGGCGGCTACACTTTCGACAGGCTGGCCTACAGATAAAATTGATGGAGTGAGCTACAAGGATAGCGACGGCAGATTAGTCATCAACGGCAAAGCCCCCCTGATCAGAGACCTGAACAGCCTGCCCATGTTGGACTACGACTCCTTCCCGATCGAACGCTACATCGAGCACAATCGTCACCTGCGCAGCATTCGCGGCATCTCCATGATTATCTCCCGCGGCTGCCCCTTCCAATGCACCTTCTGCGCCGTACACGAAACCATGGGGCGCACCTGGCGCATCAAAACCGCTGCCCAGGTCGTGTCGGAAATGGTCATCCTCAAGGAACGCCACGGCATCGAAGGGGTCTGGTTCAAGGACAGCATCTTCAATTTGGACAAGGAGTGGGTAAAGGAGTTCTGCCGCCTGCTGATCGAGGCGGACACCGGTATCCAGTGGCAGGCCCTGACCCGTGTCGATCTGATCGATGAAGAACAGATCATCCTGATGAAACAGGCCGGCCTGACCCAGCTCGACCTGGGAATTGAAACCGGCTCACCCAAAAGCCTGATTCGGCTGAAAAAGGGAATCACCGTCGAAAAAATCAAGGAACAGGTGGCAATCGCCAAACGCCACGTCAAGGTTTTCGGTTTCTTCATGATCGGCATCCCGGGCGAGGAAGAGCTGGATGTCCAGCAGACCTTTGATCTGGCCAAGGTTCTGGAGCTTGACCGCTGGACCTGGAGCATCTTCAGCCCGCTCCCCGGTTCGGCTCTTTACCAGGATTTGATTGCCGAAGGAAAGATCGAACCGTTCCGGCTCGAATTCAACCAGGTACATTTCACCGAGGCGTATGAGGGGGTCTGCGATATCCCGCCGCTACGGCTCAAGGAGCTGTACAAGGAGATTAATGACTATTTCTACCAGCTGCACGCGCAGACGGAAGATCATGAAGAGTGCATTGATGATGGCATCTATGCCGATGCGTAATTTACAGCAGAGACGAACGGGGGAAGATTTTGGGGAACGCGACAATAAGCATTATCTTGCCTCTCTTCGGTATTATGCTGACCGGTTACATATGCGGTCGCTTCAGGTTGTTGATGGATGGCAGCAGCGCAATTTTAAACCAGTTTGTTTTTGTCGTGTCCTTGCCGGCTCTGATATTTATTTCACTATCGCGGATTCGGGTCGAAGATTTTTTTGACTGGCCTTTTCTAGGTGCCCTTGGCGGAGGAATGCTGGCGACTTTCTTCTTAGGCATACTGGTTGCCCGCCTGTTCTTTCCGGACACCCTGACAGCTCTCGGGCTGCATGGCCTGACGGCGATGTTTTCGAGCACAGCCTATATCGGTTTGCCAATTATACGTATGGTTTTTGGTGATGCAGGGCTGGTTCCGGGAATAGTCGGGGTTGTTATAACGGCTGCAGTTTTTCTCCCGCTTGGAATCATCCTGTCGGAAATTGACAAAGAGCGGGGTGGAACTAAAGGAAGTTTCACCTTCAGACCCCTGGTGGCTGTACTTCGTAACCCGATTATTGTGGCGACTGTAGCTGGGCTTACCTTCTCCGCTGCAGGGGTCACTATTCCAGGTTCAATTACGACTTTTTGCGAATTATTGAGTGGAGCCTTTATCCCCTGTGCCCTTTTCGCAGCCGGCCTCTTTATGTCCGGCTGTTCTGTCAGGGGCGAGACCAAAGAAATCACATGGCTGGTATTCGCCAAGCTTCTGCTGCACCCCTTAATCACCTGGTATCTGGCATACCATGTGTTTGCGCTGAAAGGAATTCTCCCGGCAGTTGCTGTCCTTCAGGCGGCGCTCCCAAGCGGCGTGCCGGTGTTCGTTCTGGCACAGCAATACAATACCTTTGTGAGTCGCTCAAGTGCGGTCATCCTGATATCGTCTGTAATGTCTGTTGTCACTCTCACGGTTTTGCTGTTCGTTTTAGGGAGGTGACAGGCCGACTTGTATCGTGCCGGATCTGTGCTAAGCCAGTTACCTGGTCGCAACCGCTATGCTCGAAGATCCCGGCTCCAACATCTATAAGTTTGAAGTATTATGACAAGGAAAGAAAAGATGACAATTGACGAACTGGGATTGCGCCAGCAACTTCTCGACACGTCGCGGCAGTTACTGGATCATGGTCTTAATCGCTGTACATCAGGCAATGTTTCAGCGCGTTACAGTGACGGTTTTTTCATAACACCATCGGCTTTGCCACCATTCAGCATGACACCGGATAGTATGGTTTATCAGGATCAGGAAGGCAACGTGCCGTATGGCGGAAACCCTTCCAGTGAATGGCGCTTTCATCGCGATATTTTCTCCTCGCGTTCAGAAATAGGTGCGATCATACATACTCATTCCATTTTTGCCACCTCAATTGCTTGTCTTGGCAAAGACGTGCCGCCTGTGCATTACATGATCGCGATGGCGGGGGGCGACAGCATACGTTGCACACCTTACTCCGTATTCGGCGGGCAAGGCTTGTCTGACCGAGCGCTGGAAGCGCTCTGTGACCGCAAAGCCTGTCTGCTGGGCAATCACGGTATGATCGCGCTGGGCACGGACCTGGCCGATGCTCTGGCGGTGGCGGTTGAAGTCGAATTTGTCTGCGAAGTATATTGGCGCGCCCTGCAGGTGGGCGAACCGCACATGCTTACAACGCAACAGATGCATGAAGTGATACAGAAGTTTGGTGATTACAAGAAACGTAGTTAGGAGAAAGTTGTGCCTATTAAATCAAAGATCCGTACCGTCCCTCATTATCCGAAGCAAGGCATCCAGTTCCGCGACATCACCACCTTGCTCAAAGACCCGACAGGTTTTCGCGCCACCGTGGATGAACTGGTGCGTCGCTACAAAGACGTGAAGATCGACAAGATCGCGGGCATCGAATCGCGTGGCTTCATCCTTGGCGCGCCGCTGGCATACGCACTGGGTATCGGCTTCGTGCCCATCCGCAAGAAAGGCAAACTACCGGCTGCGACCATTGGCCATGACTACGAACTCGAATATGGCAGCGACCGCATCGAGATCCACACAGACGCCATCGAAAAAGGTGAAAATGTATTACTGGTGGACG
>JGI24147J20444_1000376_pt1 | contig 30507 bp, 32 predicted proteins | sample BarGraIncub1133A_FD_20444 | JGI IMG/M metagenome (IMG submission 20444) | reverse complement strand
GTCTTATAGGCAGTTCTTTTTTTATGGATAAATCCATTTAAATGCTAATTATTTATTATGGGTTGCAACAAGATCTGTCACCAGGAGTTCATTTTAATCAATTAATTCTTTTTCCTCAATGGCTCCAAACTTTCGAAAGCGTTCATAACGCAACTGGGTAAGTTCTTCTTTGGGAAGGACTTTTCTTTTTTTAAAGGTTTTATATAAATTGATTTTTAATTCCTTATAAACCAATTTAAAGTCTCGATGATTTTCAGAAATAATTTTATCAACGACTTCTAATTCCAATAAATCCTGGGCTGTTAATTTAAGACAATTTGCGGCTTCTTTTGTTTTGGAAGAATCTTTCCAGAGAATGCTGGCACAGCCTTCCGGTGAAATAACTGAGTAAATGGTATTTTCAAGCATCCATACTTCGTCAGCAACTCCAAGGGCCAATGCGCCGCCACTGCCGCCTTCACCGATGATAATGGATATTATCGGAACCTTAAGAGTCATCATTTCCATGAGATTTTGGGCAATGGCATGACCTTGTCCCCGTTCTTCCGCACCAATCCCACAAAAAGCTCCCGAGGTATCAATGATACACACAATGGGACGATTAAATTTTTCAGCTAACTTCATTTGCCGAAGGGCTTTTCGATAGCCTTCCGGATGTGAAGAACCAAAATTACGTTTCACCCGGGATTTTGTGTTTTTTCCACGTTCCTGGGCGATAATCGTTACCGGCATATCCAAAAGAAGACCCAATCCGGTAATCATTGCCGGGTCATCTCCAAAGCAACGATCCCCATGAAGTTCAATGAAATTAGTGAATAAATTCTCAATATAATCCAGTCCGGTGGGACGTGTTTTTTTTCGTGCCAGGGCAACGCGTTTATAAGCTTCCATGTGTCTCACCGCCTTTTGGCGCTAAGTGGAGGGATAATAAGCTTGCAATGTTTTTTTTATGAAGATTTCGGGGAACAATCCCATCGATGAACCCTTTTTCAAGTAAAAACTCTGATTTTTGGAAACCCTTGGGAAGTCTTTGACGAATGGTTTGCTCAATGACCCTTGGACCTGCAAAAGCAATCAATGCTTCTGGTTCGGCTAGAATAATATCCGCTTCCATGGCAAAACTGGCAGTAACACCTCCGGTAGTCGGATCAGTCAATACAGCAATGTAAAGATTTCCGGCATCACTATGACGCTTGACTCCGCCACTGGTTTTGGCCATTTGCATGAGAGCAAGCATGCCTTCCTGCATTCGAGCACCTCCGGAAACCGTAAAGCCAAGAACCGGAAGACGATGCTTGGTGGCATATTCAAAAAGCTGGGTAATCTTTTCGCCAACCACCTGACCCATACTACCCATCATAAAGGAAGATTCCATCACAAAAATACACACATCAAATCCGCTTGTTTTGCATACTCCAGTGATGACACCTTCTTTTTCGTGACTGAAGAGGGTAGCCTGCTCCAGCTTTTCAGTATATCCGGGGAAATCCAGGCGATTAATTGAGGTGCGATTTTGGTTGTGTTCAATAAAGCTTCCGATATCGCAAATCATATTCAGTCGTTGCCTGGCATTAATACGGAAATGATAACCGCATTTTGAACAGATATGGTAATTTTTTTCCAAATCCGATGTAAAACTCATGTTTTTACAGGAAGGACAACTCCGACATAATTCCTGGGGAATGGCAGGATTGGTTTTTCTATTAAAACGACTGCTGGTTTCTAATTCATTTTTTGGTTTTTTAAAAAGAACTTTATTCATCATTTAAAACTGCCTTTCTATTGGGATATGGTTTTGTCGAAAGCGACTTCCATAAAATCGGTGTAATAGTCCCCTTGAACAAAAATTTCGTTGCTTAAGATATCCAGTTGGACCTGGCTGGTATGTTCAATGCCTTCAATCACTAATTCACATAGGGCGGCTTTCATTTTTCGAATGGTCAGCTCCCGTGTTTTAGAATGAACAATGAGTTTGCCAACCAAGGAATCATAATAGGGTGGAATGGTATATCCCTGATATAGCAAGGTATCAAATCGCACCCAGGGGCCTCCGGGAACATGAAGAAAGTCAATGGTTCCACAGTTTGGTCTGAAATTAAGAAGAGGGTTTTCGGCGTTAATACGACATTCAATGGCGTGGCCTCTGATTTGAATATCCTCTTGACTAAAGGTTAAGGGGAGTCCTGATGCAATTCGGATTTGCCACTTGACAATATCAATTCCAGTAACCATTTCGGTAATCGGATGTTCAACCTGCAAACGGGTATTCATTTCCATAAAATAATAATTCCCCAGGGTATCAAGTAAAAACTCAATGGTTCCGGCATTTTCATAACCGATGAATTTCGCTGCCTTAATGGAAACAGCCATCATTGATTGACGAATTTCATCCGTCAGGGAAGGGGAGGGGCTTTCTTCCAAAAGCTTCTGGTTTTTTCGCTGAATAGAGCATTCTCTTTCCCCAAGGGCGACCACATTACCATGGTGATCGCAGAGAAGCTGTATTTCAATGTGTTTAACACGGGTTAAAAATTTTTCAAGATAAACTGCACCATCATTAAACGCATTTTTGGCTTCTTGACTAGCCAACTGAAATTCATTAATGAAGGCTTCCGACTTTTCAACAAGGCGTATGCCTTTGCCGCCGCCGCCGGAACGGGCTTTGACTAAAAGTGGATAGCCAATGGCATCAGCTCTTTTTTGGGCTTCTATTGGATCATCAATAATATCCGTTCCAGGAACAATGGGAACACCTGCGGCTTCCATGGTAGATCGTGCCTGGTCTTTATCACCCATTTTTTCTATTAGCTCCCAGGAAGGTCCAATAAATGCAATTTCACATTGGGTACATAATTTAGCAAATTTAGGATTTTCAGAAAGAAGACCATACCCTGGGTGAATGGCTTCGGCTCCGGTGAGAACCGCAGCTGATAAAATTGCGGATATATTTAAATAGCTATCGGTAACCGGGGCTGGACCAATACAAATACTCTCATCAGCTAAACTCACATGAAGACTGTCAGCGTCTGCTTCAGAGAAAACGGCCACAGTAGCGATACCCATTTCTTTACATGCCCGGATAATCCGTAGGGCAACTTCACCACGATTGGCAATTAGTATTTTTGAAAACAAAATGATTCCTCCTTAGTCCATGAGGGCAAATGAAAATTCCCCTACAACCGCAACTTTACCATTCACTGAGCCTGAACCCTTTGCAAAATAAAAAGGTGGTTTCGACTTGGTAATGCTACAGGTAATTTCAATGGTGTCACCCGGAAACACCTTTTCTCTAAATTTCACTTTATTCAAGCCGGTAAAATACGGGGTTTTATGGTTACCGTCAGCTTCAATTAATAAAACACAACAGGTTTGGGCCATGATTTCACAAAGAATCACACCTGGAACCACAGGGTTTCCAGGGAAATGTCCCTGTAGAAAAAATTCATCACCTTTAACGGTATATCGTCCCAGTGCGGTGGTATCATCTATTTTTTCGGCCTCATCAATGAGGAGCATGGGCTCCCGATGGGGAAGCAGTTTCTTTAGTTCATCACGTTTCATTGTTTTTTACCTTCTTTTATGTGATATAGTACCTGACCATATTCCACAACCTGACCATTTTCCACGCAAACTTCCATAACTGTTCCTGAACTTTCAGCAACAATTTCATTCATGAGCTTCATGGCTTCGATAATACACAAGGTATCACCTTCTGAAAAGCTTTGACCGATTGAAACATAGGGCTCACCATCAGGGTTGTTGCTTTGATAAAAAACACCAACCATGGGAGATTTGATTTCCGTTAAGCTCAGATCCGGAGATGATTCCTGGGTCTTTTTTTCTTCGGCAGGTACAGGATGGATCAAATGATGAACCGGGGTTTCATGAGCAGGCGTTCTTTCAGGTAAATGACCTTCACTGGAAAAAACTTCCCGTTTAAGATTAATTTTCAGGTTTCCCTGATCAATTTCAAGGCTCGTTAATTTTTCTTCCGACATAATTTTTGCTAAATCGCTGAGGGTTTTTATGGTTAATTCCATAGCTACACCTTCGGATATTTTCTAAACGCAAGACAGCCATTATGACCGCCAAAACCCAATGAAACAGAAAGAGCCAAATCACTTTGAATGTCTCTTTTTACATTAGGAACATAATCAAGATCGCAATCCGGATCTGGTTCGCTGTATCCGATTGTCGGAGGAACAACCCCATCTCTTAGGGACAGAATGGAGGCAATGGCTTCCACAGCACCTGCTGCTCCAAGCATATGACCAGTCATGGATTTTGTAGAGCTGACCAGGGTTCTTGAAATATTTTCTCCCAAAGCTTTTTTAATGGCCAGGGTTTCAGACTTATCATTCAGTGGCGTACTGGTACCGTGGGCATTAACATAAATTTGAGAATCCTCCAGAATCACACCCAGTTCCTGGGCTTCAGCAAGGGCCTGGGAAATGGCACGAGCGCCACCAATGGCTTCAGGATGAGGTGCTGTAATATGATAAGCATCACAGGTATTACCATAACCAACAATTTCACCGTAGATTTTTGCCCCGCGTTTAAGGGCGGTTTCCAAATCTTCAAGAATCAATGCTCCGGCGCCTTCACCCATAACAAAACCGTTACGGCGTTTATCAAAGGGAATACAGGCCCGACTGGGATCCGTAGTGGTGGTAAGGGTCATACAATTGGTAAATCCTGCAATGGCTAAAGGGGTGATACTGCCTTCAGTCCCGCCGGCAATAATAGCGTCGGCATAACCGTGCTTAATAACCCGGTAAGCCTCGCCAATGGAGTTGGTCCCTGTAGCGCAGGCGGTGGTTACCGATACACAAGGTCCCTGGGCATTAAATCGTATGGCTACGGTTCCAGCGGCAATGTTTGAAATCATCATGGGAATAAAAAATGGAGAGATGCGACCAGGACCTTTAGCGGCCATTTTCTCGCATTCAGTTTCAAAGGTATGGATTCCACCAATCCCCGAGCCCATATAAACTCCAAGTCGCGTGGGGTCAACATGATCCTGAACCCCGCTGTCTTCCATTGCCTGAATGGCTGCTCCCAGGGCGTACTGGGTAAATATATCGGTTTTTCGGACGTCCATTTTCTTGATATAATCCAGAGGGTCAAAATCAAGAACCTCTCCTGCAACTTTTACTTTCAAATCAGTGGTGTCGAATTTTTTAATAAAATCAATGCCACATTTTCCATTGACTAAATTTTTCCAAAAGGTGTCTACATTACTTCCCACAGGGGAAACAACACCAATTCCCGTTATGACTACTCTTCGATTCATTTGCTTCTCCTAAATATAAAGACCGCCATCAACTTTAATGACTTCTCCAGTAATATATCCTGCCAGTTCACTGCTTAAATAAACACAGAGATTTGCAACATCTTCTGCTTGTCCTAAACGCTTTAAAGGAATTAACTTTATTATTTCATCTTTGATTTCAGGTTTCAGTTTCTTGGTCATGTCCGTATCAATAAAACCGGGTGCAATGGCATTACAGGTCACCTGACGAAGTGCCATTTCCTTGGCGGTTGATTTTGTAAGACCAATGAGACCGGCCTTTGCCGCTGCATAATTACATTGTCCAATATTGCCCATAAGTCCGGACACTGAGGAAATGTTAATGATACGCCCTTGCCTTTGTTTTAAAAAGAGGGTCCCGGCATGTTTTGTCATATTAAAAGCGCCTTTTAAATTAGTTGCAATAACAGTATCAAAATCCTCTTCCTTCATTGCAATTAAAAGTTTATCAGCTGTGATTCCCGCATTATTCACAAGAATTTGAAAGCTCCCAAAATCTTTGACTACCTGAGTCACCAGAGCTTTAGTGGCTGTAAAATCCGCAACATCACACTTATAAATTTCGCAATGGACACCTTTGGTCAGAATTTCTTTTTGGGTATCCAAAGCACTTTGTTCGCTGCCCCGGTATACAATGGCCACGTTGGCATTTTCATCTGCCATTTTAAGAGCAATGGCACGTCCGATACCTTTGGCCCCTCCGGTAATCAATGCTGTTTTTCCTGTTAACATTCTAAAGACCATTCCTTTCCAGCCTTTTGTTTCTCATAGTAATCTTTAATGAGATCATCACTATGGAAATTTTTGATTTCATTGTTCGTTTTTTTTAAAAATCCACTGAGTGTTTTTCCCGGGCCTACCTCAATAAAAGTGGTAATGCCATCCGCCATCATCTGATGGATGGTTTTTTCCCAAAATACCGGATGATTGATTTGGTAAAGAATAGCCGATTTTATTTGATCTGGTGACTCAGGATAGGGAAGTGCTGTTGCATTTCCATAAAGGGGAATGGACCCCTTTGAAAAAGATAAGTTTTTAAGTTTTGGTTCTAATTGTTTGGTTGCTTCCGCCATATAAGGGGAGTGGAATCCGCCGGATAAGCCCAAAGGCAAACCACGACCTCCCAAGGCCTTTACCTGATTTAGAAACTCAGGAAGATCCTTGTTATTAAGAGCCACTACCAGTTGACCCGGGCAATTGTAATTCACAGGATAGCAGAGACTGAATTCCTGACACAATGCTTCCACAACTTCGTTTTTAAGTTTTAACACCGCCACCATGGTGGCGTCTGTGTTTTGTGTCGCCATTTCCATGGCTTGGCCTCGTGCGGTCACCAGAGTAAGTCCATCTTCAAGGGATAAAATGCCAGAGGCCACAAGGCCTGTGATTTCTCCCAGAGAAAAGCCAGCAACGGCCTGGGGGATTAGCCCCATATCGTTTAGGGTGACCATTGCTGCCATTTCCACTGTAAAAATACAGGGTTGGGTGTTCACGGTTTGATTCAGAATTTCAGCTGGACCTTCAAAACATTGCGCTTTTGTACCAGGGCGAAGGGTTTCTATTTTATCAAAAACCCCTCGTCCGGAAGGACTAAGTTCAACAATTGATTTTCCCATGCCAACAGCATGAGCTCCCTGACCCGGGAAGAGAAAAGCTATTTTACCCATTGGATTCCTCCGGTTAAGGCTATTTCAGTTTCTTTTACTAATTTTATAATAATTTCATTAACACTTGCTTTTTCATGAATCAGTCCGGCAATTTGTCCGGCCATAAAACAGCCTTTTTTGGAGTCGCCTTCCTGGGCGGCAATGCGAAGAGCACCACGGCCAAATTCATCAAGGGTGTCTTTTGGTGTTAAAGGATCATTTTCAGCTTTGATAAATTCTTTGGCAAACGTTGTTTTAAGACAACGTACCGGATGACCCAGAGATCTTCCGGAAAGGGTGGTATCAATATCTTTGGCCTTGATGATTTTATCTTTGTAATTTTCATGGATATTGGTTTCATGGGCCACTAAGAATCGTGTGCCTAACTGAACTCCAACAGCTCCTAACATCAATGCCGCCGCAATCCCACGGCCGTCACCAATCCCACCAGCGGCAATTACAGGAATGGAAACCGCATCACAGACTTGGGGAACCAAAGGCATGGTGGCTAAGTCACCTACATGTCCTCCGGATTCACCACCCTCAGCAATCACTGCTGTTGCTCCTGCACGCTCGGAATATCGCGCAAGTCCTGAAGATGGAACCACAGGAATGACCTTAATGCCTGCATCAATCCAGAGTTTCATGAATTTTCCAGGGTTTCCCGCTCCGGTGGTAACCACAGGTACCTTTTCTTCTATAAGAACCTGGGCAATTTTATCCACATGAGGATTCATAAGCATAACATTCACCCCAAAAGGTTTGGATGTCATGCTTTTACATTTTTGTATTTCCTGACGCAACCAATTTTCATCGGCGTTCATTGAAGAGATAATCCCTAAACCACCCGCATTGGATACGGCAGCGGCCAGCTGGGCATCGGATATCCATGCCATTCCTCCCTGAAGAATGGGAAATTCAATGTCTAACAGATCGCACAGTGGTGTTCTAATCATTATGATTCACCTATGCGATTGCTTTTTCGATAAGTCCTACAACATCGCCGATGGTTTTTAAGGTTCCATCCATTTCAATGCTCGTATCAAAAGCTTCTTCAATCTCCATTACCAATTCAACTGTATCAAGTGAATCTAATTCAAGACCTTCAAAGCTTGATTCTAAGGTTACTTCCAGTTCAGGTTCATCCTTGTAATTACGTAAAATTTCAACAACTTTTTCAAATACCATTTGTTTAATCCTCCTAAGATTATAAATTATTTTTGATTATTTGATTGCTTGGACCATTTTAGCACACAGGCTCCGGTTGTCAAACCGCCGCCAAAGGCAGTTAAGGCAATAAGCATTCCTGGCTTTAATTGTCCATGACGATTCAGGTCATCCAATACCAGTGGAATGCTGGCTGCAGAGGTATTCCCCTGGTTTTTAACACGAACCACAAATTTTTCCATGGGTAACTTAAGACGTTTTGCAGCACTTTCAATGATTCTGAGGTTGGCCTGGTGGGGGATAATGAGATCCAAATCTTCAAGAGCAATATCAGCATCCCTGGTAACCCGCTTTAGGTCATCACAAATAGCGGTAATAGCAAAGCGATAGACCTCGGGTCCATCCATAGTTAAATAGGGAATGGGTAGTTCTTTGTCTAAAAGACCGGGATGATTTCCTTTTGCCCAGGGAATACACAGGGCATGTTGATTTCCAACAGATGAAAGATAAATAGACTTTAGATCATTTCCATTGGTCAGTACTGCTGCACCGGCACCATCAGCGAATAACACAGCCGTTGAACGGTCAGTCCAATCAACCAGTTTTGACATTGCATCCGCTGCGATGATTAAAATGGTCATGGGTTTTCCTCGGCTTAAATAGGCATCTGCCACATCCAGACCATATACAAAGCCTGAACATGCTGCATTAATGTCAAAAGCCGGACAGGTTGCCCCAAGTTTTTCCTGGACCATGCAAGCCAGGGAAGGGGTAATGGTGTCACCACCCAGGGTAGGGCAGATAATTAAGTCAAGGTTTTTTGGATCAATACCTGCATTTTCAAGAGCATTAATCGAAGCTGAAAGGGCAATGTCCAAAATAGATTCCTCAATACAAATATGTCGGGCTTCAATGCCTGTTCTTGATAAAATCCAATCATGGGATGTATCGAGAAATGCGGTTAGGTCTGAATTGGTCTGGATTGTTTTTGGCAAGGCAGACCCTGTTCCAATAAGTGAAAAGGACATTTGTTCCTCCAGAGATCAGGTTTAATAAAATCAATTTCTAGCTTTTGATATTCCTGATAATTTTTTTTTGAAAAAACCATTTAGCTTTTCCATACCATGTATCAACACTTCTTTTTCATGGTCAGTCATTTTTTTTGAAATTTCATTCACCATTTTCAAATGAAAGTATTGATGAATTTTATCAATGCGCCGCCCTTTGTCGGTTAGTCTCACAAAAACCATACGGCCGTCAGTGTTACTTTTTTCTTTTTTCACATAACCTTTTTTAACCAATTTGTTAATGGCAATGGTTACTGAAGGAAGAGTGATTTTCAAGCATTGGGCAAGATCGCTAATGGTTTTTCCGTTATTTTTGTTTTTTCCCACAGACTCAATGAGGTGCATTTCGTTAATGGATAAATCAATATTGGCAGAATGTTTTAACAAATCTTCTTCAACCTTTAAAATATTGGTAAAGGTATCCACAAGAACTTCATTGAGTTGGGAAGCAAAAGGATCCACAGATGCACCTCCATTTAATTAGATTGTCTAACTAATTATAGTATTAAAAAAAAATTTGTCAAGAAATGGCCATGAATGCTGTGGCCTATTAAGGGTTTTTTAATTAAAAGGCCAAGAGTTCATTCATTAATGCCTCAACCGTTGTTATTTCATTAATTTTATAGGCATTGGCTCCGGAGAAGACATAGCCATTTTCAAAATCTCCCCATTTTCCTGCTATGAGAGCAGATGCAATGCAATAGGGGGTTGTTTTATGATCACAGGATTTGATGCAGTTAACAGGGCAACTCTTGGGTTTTCTTAAACCCGCAGAAACCTCTTCTAAAAACGGCGTATGAATGGCCCGACCCGGTAATCCGGCTGGGCTGGCAATGATCTCAATATCCGATTGTTTCGCATTAACCAGGGCTTCTTTAAAAGCCAGTGAAGCATCACATTCCTGGGTTGCAACAAAACGAGAGCCTATTTGAACCGCATCGGCACCAGCTGCCAGTGTTTCCTTTACATCCTGGGCGGTCGTGATCCCTCCGCCGGCAATCAATGGAATTTTGCGTCCGGCTAACTCTTCATAGGGTTTTATTTCTTCCAGTACACCGGGAATTAGCCCAGGCAAAGGTTGCTCTAATAATCTTTCCGGAGTCAGATCTTCGGTTTTAAAGCCTAAATGTCCACCTGCCAAGGGACCTTCCAAAACAATGGCATCCGGAACAATTTTATAATGTCGCCACCAGTGCTTCAAGATCAGTTTCGCCACCCGTTTTGAAGAAATAATCGGGGCTATTTTAATTAAGGAATTTCGGGTTAATTCTGGAAGGGTCAAAGGCAATCCTGCCCCTGCAAAAATAATGTCCACACCCACTTGGATTGCATCCTTAACGAGTTGTTCATATTGAGTCAGGGCGACCATGATATTGATTCCGATGGGACGGTTGCCTGATATTTCTTTGGCACGTTTAAAATGATCTTCCATAGCCTGTCGGTTGGCGAGTTTGGGATTTTTTTTGTAGTTGGGGTAATCACAGCCCATTTCGACACTGGAAAGCACGCCGAGACCGCCATTTTTAGATACATTCCCAGCTAGGTTTGAAAGGGAAATACCAATGCCCATACCACCTTGTACAATGGGTTTTGAAAATTCCAAATCTCCAATTTTAAATTGTTTTTTCAAAAATAAACCTCCTTNGCTTTTTATATTTTGATACAAGAAATCATAGCATAAGAAACATTATAAAGTAAAGAAAAAGCTAGAGCTCGGATATTTTTTCAGACTTATTTTGCTTATTCTTAAGAAATGACCACTTGGTTTCGGCGGTTATAATGCCCGTAAAAATAACAAAACAACCGATAAACATAATGGAAGTAAAATTGTCACCCAGAATAATAATGGCGAGAATGCTTCCGAAAACTGACTCTAAACTTAGGATAATAGCGGTGTGGGTTGAGCTGGTATATTTTTGAGCAACGGTTTGTCCAAGAAAAGCCAAAAATGTGCAAAATACACCAAGATAGATGCCGTTGGCAAGACCGGCAACTGGAATATTTAAGGTGAATTCTCCAGATAAAATCACATAAACCAGTGATAAAACTGCGGCAAAACTCAGTTGAATGACTGTCAGCGCAATGGGGTCATAATCCTTGGTGAAAATACCAACTGACACAATATGACAGGCAAAAAGGAAGGCACACAGAATCGTCAGTGAATCACCGAGCTTAAATGTAAAACTGGTTGAAAAATCAATGGTGAGCATAGAAATCCCTAACAGCATAATAAATGCAGCAATGAAGTTATATCGGTCCGGCTGGTGCTTTTTAACCGCCCAATAGATAAAGGGAACCATAATAACGTTTGTTCCCGTAAGAAAAGCTTGTTTCCCGGCTAACATGTATTGCAAGCCAATCATTTGCGCAGCAAAGGCAGTAAAGAGAAAAAAGCCAATAACACACCCGGCTTTAAGGGTTTCTTTTGAAATGCTTTTTAAATGTTTTCTGAAGATCAACCCTGAGATTAAAGCGGCAATGATAAACCGTAATGCCATCAGCATCATGGGTGTCATTGAATCCAAGGCGTTTTTAGAGGCGACAAAACCGCTTCCCCAAACAAATGCAACAGCGATAAGCCCAAGATCCGCATAATAGGATTGTTTCCTTGTTTTTTCCATGGCGAATTCCTTTCTTTAATGAATAATGTTATTATATACAAAAGATTAAGGATTAGTCAAAAATATTTTGGTGTCTCAAAGGGAAATGGGTTATAATAAGGATGAATAAAAAGTTAGGAATGGTAAAAAATGAAACTTGTATTAGTCAGACACGTTGAGACCTGGGGTAATGTGGAACATCGCCTTAATGGTCACACTGAATCAGAATATACCGACCGGGGTAAAGCCATGAAGGAAATCCTGGTTAAAGAACTAATTGATTTAAATGAAAAATTATCCTTTAATAAAATCTTTGCCAGTCCTACCTCACGAGCATTTAAAATTGCCAGGGATGTGGGAGCAGGCATTGAAAAAGAAGTGACAGTGGATCCCCGACTTCGGGAATACAACTTCGGTATTTTCGAAGGAAAAACACGGGACGAATGTATTGAAATTAGTCCGGAAGCATGGGAACTTTGGATGGCAGACTATCTGGATTATAAGGTGCCCAAGGGACAGAGTCAACGGGATTATCATACCCTCTGTGCTGAATTTATAACAGAGCTTGAACCTGAGGAAACAGTGCTTCTGGTAGCCCACGGCGGAACCATCCATGGATTCCTCACCAATCTTCTGGAGCTGCCCATTGACAGCAAATGGCATTTTGACATAAAACTGGGAAGCGTCACCGTTATTGACTATAACCACGGTTTCGGCATGCTCTCCGGGATGACAACCCCACCCTATGATGAGCTGATCCCGGATAATGAATCTTTAACGGATGCCAATAAATCAGTGATAAGAGCGGAAGCAAGAACAGAAGCGCAGGCAAAGGCGGCAAAAAGACGAAAGACATGAAATTGACAAATACCAGAGAGGAAAATAATAAATGATAGTTGTTGCTTTTGATAATCGCAGTGATTTAATGATTGACGATGCCCTTTTAGAAGAAATTGAAGAGGTCATGATGCGAACCTTACTCCATGAGGAAATTGGGGTAGAGTGCGAAATTAGCTTTTCATTTGTCAGTCCACAAGAAATACAGAGTTTAAATGAACAATACCGTAAAATTAATGAGGTCACCGATGTATTATCCTTTCCGATGTACGACCAGTTAATGGATAATCTTAAGTCGGTATTAAAAGAAAATCATTGTTTGCCTTTACTCCTTGGGGACGTTGTTATTAATACCCAACAGGCCAGATTACAAGCTGAAGAATACGGACACTCATTAAACCGTGAACTCTGTTATCTTTCAGTTCATAGCGTACTGCACCTTTTAGGTTATGACCATATGGAAGACGAAGAAAAGTCTCAAATGCGCATCATCGAAAAAGACCTCATGGGTGACGATTAACACGCTCCAAGAAATGGATTATTACGCATAGATGCGATTATCAATCGCCAGTCAACATTTTGGTTAAATACCAATGCTTGCCTGTTATGTACGACACGTCATTTTAGACTACAAACATCAGATCAGGAGGTGGGGAAGATCAGAAGAAAGCTAAGAAAAAGTTTTTCTTTTGCCGTTGCGGGAATAAAATACACCCTTAAAACTCAACCTAATATGCGAATTCACGTTGGTATTGCCTTTATTGCAGTCATGGCGGGAGTCGCGTTTCAAATTTCTTCCAGTGAATGGCTGGCACTGGTGATTGTGATTTCCTTTGTTTTTATGTTGGAAATATTAAATACAGCCATCGAAACTTTGGTGGATCTCTATACCGAAGAATATCACCATTTAGCTAAAGTCGCCAAAGACACTGCCGCAGGTGCCGTTATGGTCGCCGCAATTATGTCCGTTTGTGTAGGACTCATTATCTTTTTACCAAAAATAATCCATTGGTTCGTGTAACCAAAGAAAGCATGTGAACGATGAAAGAACCTTTTAAATCGGGCTTTATCAGTATAGTTGGACGACCAAATGTTGGAAAGTCAACCTTATTAAATAGTATTATGGGAGAAAAGCTGGTTATTACTTCAGCAAAGCCCCAAACCACACGAAATGCCATCCGTTGTATATATACGGATAAATACTCTCAAATGGTTTTTATTGATACCCCTGGCATGCATCGTCCCAAGAACAAACTGGGCGATTATATGCAAAAAGCAGCTGAAAGCACCATTAAAGATGTGGATGTTGTTTTATACCTGGTTGAACCGGAAAGAAAAATCGGCCCAGGTGATCAATATATACTTGAAAAACTGAGAGTCAGTAAAACACCAGTGATACTGATCATCAACAAAATCGACTTGCTTCCCAAGGAAGAACTGCTGATTACCATTGCCGCCTATCAAAAATATGAGTTTCTTCACAGCATTATCCCGGTTTCCGCAGCAAAAGGGGATGGGGTTAAGGAATTATTGGCCATCATAAATGAAATCCTAGAACCAGGTCCCATGTTTTTTCCTGCTGATATGATCATTGATCAATCCGAACGTTGGATTGTTCAGGAAATTATTCGTGAAAAGCTGCTTAACCTTTTAAATGATGAAGTTCCCCATGGCATTGCCGTAGAGGTCACATCCATGAAGCCCCGAAAAAATAAAGATATTATTGATATTGAGGCCACGGTTTTTTGCGAACGTAAAACCCATAAAGGTATTTTAATCGGTAAAAACGGAACAATGCTCACAAAAATTGGAAGTCAGGCACGAAAAGACATTGAATTTTTTCTAAAAACCCATGTGAACCTTCAACTCTGGGTAAAGGTTCGTGCGGATTGGCGAGAGAAAAACTTCGATCTTAAGGATTTAGGCTATTTTGAATAATAGTTTTTTAACCGAGACAAATGGCATTGATTAAAACAAAAGGCATTGTGATTAAAGAACAGGCTTTTAAAGAGCAAGATAAAATATTGACCATTTTCACCCAGGATGAAGGAAAGATTCAATGCATTGCTCGAGGGGTTCGCAGACAAAAAAGCGGTTTGTTAGCAAGTACCCAGATTTTTGCCTACAGTGAGTTTGTTTATTACCCGGGAAAAACTTTTGGAAGTATTAACCAGGCAAACTTGATAGAATCCTTTTACCCCTTAAGAAATGATCTTACAAAAATGTCATTAGCTGCCTATCTTTTGGATCTGATCAATAATGCCTATGATTTTTATCAAAAAGATCCTGTAATTCTAAAGCTCTTGCTTTATGTTTTATATTACGTGGCCAATGGCAAGGCCAAAAGTGATATTGCCATGGTTGGTGCCTTTCAAATGAAACTCATTAGTGTTCTGGGCTATCGTCCGAGGCTTGAAAATTGTACAAGCTGTGAATCCCAAACAGATTTAAACTACTTTAGTATTGAAAACTATGGCGTTGTGTGTAAAAACTGTTACAATACAAGTGGCTATGCTTACAAAATAACAGGGTCCATGTACAAAGCATTCATTGATTTTTTAAAGCTGCCTATGAAAGAAATCAAAGACCGAGATTATAAAGTTGAAGACATGATGAAAATCAACGATATTTTGGATCATTATATTGGAAATTGCATTGGAAAGACATCCAAGGCTTACGCTTTTTATAAAAGCATGCAAAACCCCTTAGTATAAAAAACAAAAAATTGAAAAGGAGAAAAAAATGGGAAAATACAAAATGGCACATACCATGATTCGGGTTTTAGATTTGGATCGGTCCCTTGCCTTTTATCAGCAAGCATTGGGATTTGAGGAAGTGAAAAGAAGAGATGAGTTCGAATATGAATTTACCTTAGTCTTTTTAGGAGATGGCGATCCGGATTGTCATCAACTAGAACTCACCTACAATTATGGCCAGGTCGTTCCCTATGATTTAGGCACGGGCTATGGACACTTAGCTGTTAAAGTAGAGGACCTACAAGCGTCTCATGCCCATCACAAAGCCCAGGGCTTTAACCCCACCGAACCAAAAGGGCTCAGTGGTGATGGAAAACCTCGTTACTACTTCATCAGTGATCCTGATGGTTACAAAATAGAGATCATCCAGAATTAGTCTTAACATAGTCATTGGTTAAAAAACATAAGAAACTTGAAAGAATAAAAGAGGATCATGAAAAATCCATGACCTGGTAAATAATAATGTGAGATGAACGGGGGAGAGGACGAGACAAAAACTTCTCTCTCTTTTTTTCAGTTAAAGAGAGGTGTCAGTATGGAAAAAATTAAATTAATACACAACTCCTATTCAATAAATATCTATCACAGACAAGGCCAAACCAATGAAAAATTAGTATTTTTGCATGGCGGAGGACTGGATAACGCCATGTTGTCATGGAAAGAAGTCATAGAAGCCATGGGAAATCAATATGACATTTATGCCATTGATCTTCTTGGTTATGGTGAAAGTGATAAACCTGATATTGTGTATTCTATTCCCATGAATATGGCGTTATTATATGATGTGCTTAGGCAATTAAACATCGAAAAAACCCACCTAGTCGGGTTATCCATGGGAGGCGCAATCAGTATCGGATTCTCTCTTAAATTCCCTGAGAAGGTTAATAAACTCGTTTTGGTTGACGCGATGGGTTTCTCTGATCGGGTTGGGTTTTATGCCTTTAGCCGATGGTTTGTTAATTCTAAATTTAATGCGAAATCATATGGTTGGATGGGGAAAAATAAAAAAAGAGTAAAATTTATGATCGCGGCAACTTTAATCGGAGATAAAAATAAAATTTCCGATGAGCTGGTTTCAACCATCTATCACCTTATCAATGAGCCCAACTGCAATCTGGCATGGGCATCTTTTCAACGATATGAATTGGGAAAGAAAAAATTAACTACCGATTTGAGGACCCATTTAAATGAACTGAAAATGCCTGTTTTAATCGTCAACGGAGAAAAAGATACAAGTGTTCCAGTAGAATCTGCAATTACTGCCAGTAAAGTGATAAAAAATAGTCAGTTATATATCATGAGAGGATGTAAACACTGGGCTCAAAAAGAACGTCCCAACGAGTTTGCCCAGACATTAGAAGCATTTTTGAGGAATGATAATGTATAAATGAAAAAAAGATTGCAGATAATGGATTAACCGCAAGTTCCATGATTTATGACATTATTACAATGGTCTGGAATTTCCTGAAACTGAATTAATCACAAAGACTCTTATATCCATACAAAAAAAATATTGAGCAGTCTGAAAGTGGTGAATGCGACCCTTTTAGGCTGTTCTTTTTTAAAAAGAAATGGACTTATATTAATCATTCTGTTAAGCTGAGATATACTCATACTACAGACTAAGAAATGAAAAACAGCAAGGAGAGTTTAGAATGAAAAACAACAATGAATCAGAGCCAATGGTTGGTTTCATGACCTTTGCAACAAATGTTATTATGTCAAATTCGGCGAAACAACCATCGCTGAATAACAGCATCAAGACAATTACCCTGACATTTAATGAGAAATTGGATGCCAAAACGGTTTCCAATGCGGTGACGCTTTGCATAATCAAAAGAGATGGTACCGAAGCTTTAGAAACCATCAGTGTGCAAATTGATCCTGACGACAAAAACACCCTTATGATCAACAATCAAATGGTCAGAGCCTTTACTGGAGGAGAAGCCTACAAAATCCAAATCAGCAATACCTTAAAGTCAATAACCGGAGCAACCTTGGCTTCTGATTATGTGGGTTACTTCGCCACAAACCACGACTTCAATTTCACCGGCATTCCTGATTTAAACAATGAACGATCTCAGATTGTGATCATCAGTGATTTGCACTTGGGCATCGATGATGCCTTTGTTGAAACCTTCGCCAATAAACAGGCACTGACCAGTTTTTTAGCCGAGGTGAAGACCTCCCCGCATATCAGCGAACTTGTGATCACAGGTGATTTGTTTGATGGTTGGTTTTTACCGATGGAATATGACCTTCCTGATACCCAGGACGAATTTTTTGATAGAGTTGCTGCTAACAATCAAACCATTGTGGATGCCATTAATGAAATTATCAATGCGGGGGAAATTAAAGTAACCTATGTTCCAGGAAATCATGATATCCTGCTGACCGAAGCCGATGTTGCCCGTATTTTACCAGGGATCAATCAGGCAAGGGATGACAATCAGGGACTCGGTACCTATGTGACCGGAAAAAATTCAGAAATAGTCATTGAACATGGTCACCGCTGGAATATTTTTTGTACACCGGATCCCATCTCAAACCGTGAGATCACCAAAAATACCACCTCAATTTTGCCTCCCGGATATTTCTTTACACGAATCGCAACAAACTCCCTGAGGGAGGGGCAGCCCCAAAACACAACAAATACCTTCCCAGTTGTGACAGCACCGGATCGAAACGATGTCAGTCAATTTGGGTACTATGTACTATCAAGGATGTGGCAGGGTGTTATGGCTGAGTTGCCGGTTCATGAAAGTTCTTTGGACAAGCTTATTAAGACCAACATTGATGGTTTTACCGAGGCTTATGCCATAAACGATCTCTTTCCCTATGAAAACGCCGAAGGCGTCATCGATGTCAAATTATATAAAAATATGCAGGATACCTGGGATGAACGCCAGGATATCAATGGCATAAAGGTAAAAATTCCATATATTGATGCCTTAGTCAGAGCCGCAACCTTTGATTTTACCGATGATCAGGCCCAAAATCAGTTTTTTGATCTTGATGCTACCAAGCGAATCGTAGTCTTTGGACATACCCATGTGGGCCGTGTTCTGCCACGAACAAATCTTGAGGGTGAAAAAACCATCTATGCAAACTCAGGCACATGGATCGATCGAAACCCAGGTTATCCAACAATGACCTTTGTGGTGATAACCCCGGCAAAAGTCGATTCTGCCATTGATATCGTAAATCTGTACCAATATTCAAACGCAAAGACCATCACCCAATGGTGTGAAGGTCAGGCCATCACTCAGTAGACTGTCAATCTTAAAAAAAACGATCACATAAAATACTCCCTTTATATTTGACAGTTTAAATAATAAAACTGTTTTTAATGAAGGGAGTATTTTTTATTAAACTCTTTTTTTATAATTTTAAAGCGAAATGGAAGGGTTTTTGGGTATGAAGATATAAATAGTTGATGGTTGAATTTTAATACCAGTTCTTAAAAAATGAACAAACCCCAAATAAAGCCACCAAAAGGAAAGGAAATAGCTATGAAAAAAAACATCAAAAAACTGGGGTTCTCGTAACGTGGATCTTCGTTACTTTTATGATTTTCAATCTGACAATTTCGTTTTTGGCGGTAAACCGTTGGGATCAGCGAGTAAATGATATTCCTCCCAAAAGTGCTGTTGGAGAATTTTTAGATAAAACTTATCCGAATGGCGTTTTAAATGATATTTATCCGAGCATGACCCATGTGGGACAAACTTAAAAAAAGATTTTTGATGAAATCAAAAATGGTAGGTACAAACGGATGATGCCTGAGATTAAAAGTTAAATCCGGTTTTGCAAGTGACAATGTAGAATCGTCTTTAGTATTTTTTGAGCTTAAATCAATCACACAAAAACTATCCATTCACTGAGATAGTTTTTTGTGATCATAGCATTTAGCATGATTGTTGAAACAATAAAGTCGTGGTATAATGTTACCCATTAGGTTGCAATCGTTGCCACATGATTTTTTCATAATTTTNAAAAAAATAAATTNATGCGGAGGTTTTGTAAAATGGATAAAATAAAAGTTGTGTCAAGAGACCGAACCGATATGGTGGAAATCACTGAACAGGTAAAAACTTTTGTAAAGGATAGTGGTGTCAAATCAGGAATTCTTTTATTATTTATACCGCACACAACCGCAGGCATTACCCTCACCGAATATTCTGATCCTGATGTCATGAAGGATATTTTGAATTCTGTTAATAAACTGGTTCCTTTTGAAGATAACTATGCCCATCAGGAAGGAAATTCTGCAGCGCATATTAAATCAAGCCTTTTTAATTTCTCTATTGAGTTTATTATTGATGAAGGCGAACTGGTGATTGGAGGCTATCAGGGAATTTTCTTTTGTGAATTTGATGGGCCAAGAGATCGACATGTATTTGCTAAAATTATCGAAGGGTAACACACTGCTTTTCCAAAATATAGTCAGTTTGAAAGGAAATAAAAATGAAATTTGAATTTATGACAGCAAACAGAATAATTTTTGAACGGGGTGGCATTCAAAAGATTGGAAAATTAGCCAAGGAATTCGGAAACAAACCACTCCTGGCTTCCGGAATGTCCATGGATGATACCAATAAGATTGCAGATACATTAAAAGATGAAGGACTGACAGCCATTGTGCTGACTGTTCCGGGAGAACCATCTGTTGAAGGTTTGAAAAAAGGCCTGGAACTTGCCAGAAATGAGAAGTGCGATATGGTTATTGGCTTTGGAGGAGGAAGCGCCATCGACACAGGAAAAGTTATTGCAGCCATGCTGATGAATCCCGGAGAAATTATCGAATACCTGGAAGTGATAGGGGAAGGACGAAAACTAACCCAGCCATCTGCCCCTTGTATTGCCATTCCCACCACATCAGGAACCGGGGCAGAAGTCACTAAAAATGCGGTATTAAGCTCAAAAGAACATAAATTAAAGGTTAGTCTGCGAAGTCCATTCATGCTGCCTGAATTAGTATTACTGGATCCCGAATTAACTCTCAGCGTTCCCAAAGCAGTTACTGCCAGTACAGGGCTTGATGCATTAACACAGGTATTAGAACCTTTTGTATCAAAGAATGCAAATCCTATTACCGATGCCTTTTGCCGGGAGGGCTTAGCCCGGGCCGCAAAATCTTTAAAACGAGTTTACGATCATGGAGATGATAATAATGCTCGGGAAGATATGGCCATTACCAGTCTTTTTGGCGGCTTAGCCCTTGCCAATGCTAAATTAGGTGTTGTTCATGGTTTTGCAGGGGTCATTGGCGGAATGTATCCCATTCCACATGGAGTGGTTTGTGCAACCATATTACCCTATGCCATTGAATCAAATGTTAAAGCCCTCATGGAGCGTGATTCCAACAGTGATGCCCTAAAACGTTTTGATGAAGTCGCCCAAATATTAACCGATAATAAAAACACAGTAGCCGATGATGGAGTTATCTGGATTCAGAAATTATCCAAACATCTTAATATTCCTGGATTATCAGCATTTGGTTTAACCAAAAGTGACTTTCCAGTGATTATTGAGAAATCAATGGGTGCCAGCAGCATGAAGGGTAATCCCATTGTTTTGACCTATGAAGAATTAGAAGCAATTTTAGCAAAAGCATTGTAAGTTATAAAGCAACCTTAATTTCCAAACTAAAAGGGATTTAATTATCTTATCATTGACCTATTTTAAAGGAGGCAACTATGGAGATAAAAAAGTTTTTTTCACTGAGTCGGAATAGTCTTGATGATGCAAACAAATTTGTTCGGGATTTGTTATTAAAGAACAATTGCACTAAATCAGACAATATCCGAGCACAACTTTTTGTTGAAGAAACCATTGTATTTTGGGAGAAAGAAGCTAAGGAAAATGACACCTTTGAAATATCCATACGCAAACGATTTAAAACTATTTCTCTGTCATTAAACTATTGGGGAGATCAATCCAATCCTTTGACATTGCCAGAAGATGCTGAGGACCCGGAATTTAATTTTATTGGTCAGAATATCCTTATTGGGTTATCCTCTGTCACCTACGCATACGAAAATGGATGCAATAATGTCTCCTATACCCTGAAAGCAAAATCTGCAAATCCTGCAGTAACAACCGGCATCGCGCTTGGTGGTGGGATTGTATTCGGTTTGATGGTACAATATTTTTCTCCATCAACTGGTTTATTAATAGCTAACACCATGCTAACCCCTTTAAGTCAGACGTTCTTCGGATTCCTTAATGCTATTGTCATTCCTGTTCTATTTTTCTCAGCCATTGGCAGTATTTTCAACATGGACAACATTGCTCAAATGAAGCGAATCTTTCGAATTTTACTTAGCTGGTCTATGGGAATCATTCTGCTGGCTTCGGCTGTTTCCCTTTTGGCTGGACAATTCACCTTTCTCAGTCAGAAGTCTACAACCACCGGTGGTGCCTCCGGAGATTTATGGAATCAAATTGGTAAAATGATATTCGGGATCATTCCATCCAATATACTCCAGCCTTTTTTAGACGGAAATACACTTCAAATCATGTTTCTTGCCATTGTTGGTGGAATTGTGATGTTAACCTTAAAAGGACGATTTCCTTTTATTACAAAAATAATTACTGAAAGCAATTTAATTTTTTCCACCATATTAGATGCTATTTGTACCATGATGCCCTGGGTTGTATTTATCAGTATTCTCAATATGATGGTTTCAGGTAATGGCGGGGCACTTTTAGGGGCAATTGGTTTGATTGCCCTGATTTTAATCGCGTTTCTGGTTATAATCCTTATTTTGCTAATGAGCGTCTCGCTGATTGAAAAGATAAATCCCATTACCTATTTAAAAACCATCTTCCCTTTTTTGATCATCGCATTTTCCACTGCCAGCTCTAGTGCTACCTTTGCAAGCCACAACGCAACGGCAGTTTTCAAACAGGATATAAGGGATTATGTTGTGAATTTTTCAATTCCAGTAGGTGTGCTGTTTAATAAACAATTTGCAATACCTATTTTGTTATTAACCTCTTTATTTGTTGGACAATATTATCAGATCACCTTTACGATAGGGGAGATTATTCCAGTGGTTATTCTATGTATGATTCTATCTGTAGCAGTACCGCCTTCCCCAGGAATGGGGCCCTTTCTTTTCACCATTGTTTTTAACCTTTTGGGAATTCCATTGGAAGGGTTGGCGTTGGCAGTTACCATAGATATTTTCATGGATTATCCAGCCACTGCCGGNCATGTAATGATAACAAATATCGGTATGCTGCTNACTGAACACCTGCTGAGAATCAAGGAAAGTAAATCCAACTAAATAGAGCGTTTAGATCACGAGTAAATAAAACAAAAGATATAGATAACCTGCTTGGGTTTTCTGTGTCTTTATTAACCTAGTATCATTCCAGGGTCATTTAGAATGATTTATTATATGTTGGGAGAAATCATTGGAAAGAAAAAGAATTAAATTTGCCATAGCATCAATATCATCATTAATCTTAATATCCATGACAGCATCCGCTATCTTGGCTGATATTCAAGCATATTTTGTTGGTGCAAACCAGTCCCTAGTTCAAATGGTTTTAACCATTCCGTCCCTAATGGCAGTTGTATTTGCATTCGCATCAGGCCCGCTTTCAATGAGNNTACCAAAGAAAAACATTGTCATTTTCGGATTGATCTGCGGTTTGATAGGAGGTATAACGGCATTTGCATTCGGGACAACCAGCATTTCAGTGTTATTATTTTGCAGTGTTCTGATTGGAGTCGCCCAGGGAATTAACTCCACCATATCCATGGCATTAATTGCAGACTATTTTACAGGAGACGAAAGTAGTACCCTAATGGGTCTTCAATCGGCCTTCCTCAATGGTGGCAGCATGGTTCTTATTTTCATTTCGAGCATGTTGGCAAGTTTTAAGTGGAACTATGCTTACCTAGTATATTTAATGTTTTTACCGGTTATTTTTATCACCATGAAAAACTTGCCCAAGGATCATCCCACAACAAAAATAGAAAATAATAATACTCGTAATTATGGAAAGCTTAACCTAACGGTATATTTTATGGCACTGTTGATGTTTTTATTAGGAACCTTTATGTTCGTTTTCCAGACGAATATTGCACTTTTAGTTGTCAGTAAAGGGTTTGGAGATGCCTCCACCACTGGTTTGATCAATACAACCATGTCGGCTGTGGGCATGATCACAGGGGTTTTGTTTGGACGGATTCAAAAAAAATTAAAACATTTAATGATAAGTATTGCACTTCTTATTGCAAGTTTTGCCATGTTTTTGATTTTTGCGGTAGGGTCACTGCCCATTATATATTTTGCCGCCATTTGCATGGGTTTCAGTTTAGGCAGTATTATACCAGCAGGAACATTTATTGCCGCAAACGCTGTAACGAGAGGAATGTCTGCAAATGCCATTGCAGTGGTTACAGCGGCAATTAATTTTGGCATGTTTGTTTCACCTATTATTATCAATGTATTATCTAATAGCTTCGGAGGAGGCAGTATACCTTTTAAGTTTTTGGTGTCAGCCATCGGATTATTAGGAGTTGCGCTACTTGCTTTTGCAGGGCACAACCACATGATAAAAAAAGAAATGCAGAACTAATGCAAAGTCATGCCATTGGGTTTATCATATGCAAATAGGATATAATTGCATATAAATGCGCAATTAAAGAAAGCAAAAACCCAGATTATCGGTTTTACTTTCCTGAGTTTAGATACTGATTCGGTTTCGGCCCATGGCTTTTGCCTGGTATAAAGCCATGTCAGCGTGTTTTAAAAGACTTTCATAGCAGGTATCATCCGATGGGTTTGAGGTGACTACCCCAATGGATACAGTGACGTTTTTATATACCGGTGACGATTCATGGGCAATTTCCAAATTCATAATGGCTATTCTTAATTTCTCACCGACCTTTGCTGCCCCTTGTTGGTCTGTATCCGGGAGTAAACAGGTAAATTCTTCGCCACCCCAGCGTGCAGCTAAATCCCCGGGTCTTTTTAATGTGTTTTTAATGGCAAAAGCGACTTTGCGCAAACATTCATCACCTTCTAAATGCCCATAGGTATCATTGTAAAACTTGAAATGATCGATATCGATCATTAATACGGAAAGAAAACTGCCCATCCGTTTTGCTTTCCTTATTTCCATGGAAAACATCTCATCGAAACGTCTTCGGTTGGCAATGTTTGTCAATTGATCCACATCTGTATTTATTTTTAGAATGTCCTGATAGTATTTTAGTGCCAAATGATTTTTGATTTTTGCTTTTACGATTGGAATGCTAAAGGGTTTTGTAATGTAATCAATGGCACCTAATTTTAATCCATGTTCTTCATTTTCAGCTTCACTCAGGGCTGTGACAAAAATAACTGGAATATCTTTTGTATTGGGATCCAGATGCAAATTTTCACATACTTCGTACCCATCCATTTCCGGCATCATAATATCCAATAGAATAATATCCGGTGGATTGTTTGAATTAGCAATGGATAAAGCTTCTTTACCACTGTTTGCTATGAGGATATCAAAATTATCAATTAAAGCTTGTTCAAGGAGTTTTGTATTGAGATGTGAATCATCGACAATTAAGACTTGTTGTCTTTTTTGTGAATCTCCGCCAATGTGTTGATTTTTGTTATCCATCTGAGTCTTAGCTTCCTGACGTGTTGCTTCATTTCTTTTGTTCAAAGTGACATCATCTGCAGCCACATAGATAAAATCTCCGTAGCGGTGGAATTTCCACTCAATATAGTGGTAATCGCCATCCTTTGAACGAAAACGATTTGTAAAAGTCAGCTTTTCATTATGGGGAATAAGCTCTTTTATTGCGAAAGATGTGGCGTCCAAATCGTGAGGATGCACAAAATCAACCAATTTTTTTTGTATGAGTTCATCCTGTGAATAGCCGAGATTGTTTTCCCACGCAACGTTTACCTTGAAAAACTGACCATTGATGTCGATTATGCATAAAAGATCAAGATTTAGGTCAAAAATCCGTTCTAGTATTTCACTTGGACTGTTCGAATCATAAAAGTTCTGCAGCATCCATTTTTCCTCACTTTTTATTTATTATCTAATTATTTTTAGTTCAATATCTCCGATTCATTTTTTATATCATAAGTGATTTCTATTATATCGGTTTAAACACAAAGTTACTACTCATTTTACCAACAATATTTAGTAAGTTAAATAAGATGATGGGTTCATTGCAACAATGGTTTGGTTACCTGATTGAACCGCCTAAATTATATCTTTACATTTATTATTAATGAAGAGATAATAAAGTAATTAGGATTATATAATCATAAGAAATTAGGTGCTAAATGGACTTACAGTATTATTTTTCCGATGATTTTTCTGCATTTGAAGACTACTTTTCGAAAATTGAACATAAGGTGCGAAAATATAAAATAAGCGAACCGGTTAATGCATTTGGTGAACCCATGGATGAAATGTACTACATTTTAAATGGAATCATGTCCGCCTCAGTTTTACATGAATCCGGAAACGTTAAAACCTCCTCATTCTATGGAAAAGGGTATCTGGCACCCTTATATTTTCCCGGAGATTTATTTATTATGCGATCCACGGCATTTACAGCTATTTCCGAACTTGAGGTTTACGTCTTTAGTCGCAATACCTTTGATCAATATATTAACAGTAACCCGGATCTTAATATTGCCATGTATATGGCCTACATAAAACTGGTATCCTTGTCCAGCCAGGAAATGGCCAACCAATTGTTCTCCACCGGTATGGAAAAAATTTGTAATTTTTTCTACATTTATTTGGACAATACAAAAAGCAATGAAAATATTATAAATTTATCTCAAAATGCCATCCAGGAAATAGTCGGATTAAACCGTGGGAATGTGGCGAAGTATTTGAGGATACTCAGAAATGAGCAAGTGATCAAAACGCAACGAAACAAAATTATGATTCTAAACATGGAAAAACTTCGGAATTATTGCTCAAAAGAACTATGATAATCTTAAATAATGAATAATTTACAAATAAAAGTTTTGAATGTCTTTTAAAAGATAGTTCAGCACTTTTTAATTTGCTATTATAGTATCAGCAATGAAAACGTTAAACAATACAGAATATTTGGAGGATAAAAAATGAGTGATGTTTTTAAAATACAACAGGAACGTGGAAAGTTATACAACGATTTTTACTCAAACAAAATACCAGACAGAATGCCAATCGCGGTTACTCTGCCAACCCATTTATTAGCAGAATATGATGGCCAGAATTTATTTGATTACCAATTTGACTATTCAAGACTGGCAAATCCCGCAAAAAAACTTTGTAGAAAAATTTATTCTGATAAATGTCCCGTACTGCCGGCAAATTTTCTTTTGTCCAGAACGCCATCAATGTATCAATTATATGGGTCTCAATCTTTTGTAATGGGTAAAGGCGGCTTTGTTCAACACCCTGAAGTAGTAGGGATGTTGGATGATGAATATGGACAATTAATCGAAAAACCCTTTGATTTTTTAGTGGAAACCGTTATCCCGAGACAGCATAAAAATCTTGACCCGAAAAATCCCATTAAAATGGCCACGGCCATCCAAATGGGGAAATTAGCTTTGCAAAATGATGAAATGTCTTTTCTGTCAACCTTTATGGAACTTATTCAAACCCATGGTTATTATATGGGTGGCCCGATGGGTTCATTTAATTTCACAGAAGCCCCCATTGATTTTATTGCCGATCAGCTGCGCAGTTTCTCAGGCATCAGTATGGATATCAGACGACATAAAACACAGCTCATAGAAGCCGCGGATGCTGTTATGCCATTACTTTTCCATTGGGGAATACCAAGTAATATTCATCCGGAAGGTGGGGTGTTTATACCTCTTCATATGCCCACCTTCATGAGAGAAAAGGACTTTTCCGAAATATGGTTGCCATCCTATAAAACCATGCTCCAGCAATATGCATCTCTGGGTGTTAGACCCCAAATGTTTTGCGAAAGCGATTGGACTCGTTATTTGGATATTCTATTATCTGAAATCCCAGCAGGTTCGCAACTTATGTTTGAATACGGCGACCCTCAAACTATAAAAGATAAACTTGGTAAGAAATTTTTGATTACCGGCTTGTTCCCAAGCAGATCTCTGATGACCGATACTCCTGAACAGATTGTTGATCGGGCGAAAAAATTCCTGGATATTATGCTTCCAGGCGGTGGTTATATTTTTGGCTTTGATAAAGGTCCTCTGACTCTTAAGGAAGTCAATTTAGATACCTTAGCTGCATTAACGGAATTTGTACATGACTATGCTAAATACGACAATGCCGGTGAACCCTTCGGAACACCTCTTAACAGTGAAGGATTCACATTCGATGAAAAGCTGGTTGCCAAACCACAATCCGACTATTTATTTAACTGGAATGAATTTAAAGCAAAATATCCGTTAACACCGGATTTTGCCAAAGAAAATTTCGAACGTTTCAGTAAGCAAACCTTTGATTTTTATATGAATCTCTTAATTTGATAAATTGAAGAAAACAAAAAACCAGCTGGGAAATATTCCGGCTGGGTTTTTCACCTTATAGTTAATTCACAGAAATAATATATATATCAATTAATTTACAATCTTTGTATTATGCGACTGATTCTAATTTTTCGAATTTAAGTTTTCTCCATAAAAATAGTGCATATATAAAAAGAATCAAGGTCTGAATTATGAGTAGCGTTATGCTAAGGGTACTCATAGTCTCCAATGTAATGTTAGCAATAAAATCGTGAAGGCCATGCCATACAATCACCGGAATAATGCTTTTGGTGATCACCACAATTTCTGCGCAGATCAGGCCGAATAACCCAGCAAAAATAATGAGTATTATCACATATATTGGATCACTTCCACTGAGTGCCGTAAAGGCATGGCCGATTCCAAATAATAGGGAAGACACGATTACTGCATATTTCTTCCCTTTTATACTGAGCACCTTAAATATTAATCCTCTGAAAAACAATTCTTCGTTAATACCGACTGCGGCTGCAAATAAAAATAAAAGGCCGATTTGTAAAAGCGACACACTTTGATTAAATCCATTCATAAAAGGCAGAAGTTCAGCACTCAATAGGGGAAGAAAATACAGGACTTTTAGATTGGTGTTAATATCTAATCTTCTAAAACCAAAGGCCTCATATCCTAATTTCGACTTAGTCACTAAGAGTAACCCCAAAAGAATTGAGATGCAAAAAGAAAGGGTTTGCGTAATCAGTATCTGTGTATCACTCAAAGCAAAAACAACACTGATGACTCCTGATGCTGTGGCAAACAATATTGGGATGAGCCCCAAAAGAATGGCACTTCTTAATGGGTGACGACTTGAAAAAAATAAATTCATGATTTTTCCTCTTTCTTAGAAAATTGATTAAAAAAACTTTTAAAAGCATCCATTAAGATATTTTCTGCTTCCTCATTACTGAAGTGACAATGATTTGTTGCCACTAGTGAAGCGATTCCATGGGTTAAAAGCCAAATATCAACATATAGTTTTTTTGAATTTTCGATATTTAATTTGGTCATCCCAGCAATTAACTCAATCACTTCCTGATTCTCTTCCCCTGAAATCATATCCATGGGGCTATCAACATGAATGGAATCTGACATAAAAAGCAATTTAAAAAGATTCTTTTCTTCTTTAGCAAAATTAATGTAGGCTAAGCCCATGCCTAAAAATGGGATTCTGTGATTCATGCCAATAAGCATATAGGTATTAAAATGATCTTCAACTTTTTTATAAAGCGCAATTTTTAAATTCTCCATATTTTGAAATGTACGAAATACAGGCTGAATGGAACATCCCAATTCTTTGGCAATTTCTCTGGCATTAACACCTTCTATTCCGGATATTCTAGCAATTTCTAAGGCAGTATCAAGTATGGCATCTTCTTTGATTTTAATTTTTGGAGGCATAGTATTGTTTCCTTTCAAAATATCATCTGATATGTATCACGTGATACATATCAGATGATATTTTATATTTTACTGCTTGAATATTAATTTGTCAATAAAAAAAAACAAAATAAATCAGCTTTTTTTAATACCAGGATATATTATGAATCTGAATTAAGGTTAGGATAATTTCACCCTTAGTCAATGGCATTATTGAGAAGTTCCAAAAAAGTTAAAGGCACGGGGTTCTATTTGAAACCCCGTGCCTGTGTTGATTTTTGAAAGAATGTTAGGCTTTACTTGACTTACTTGACATGGATGAAGCAAACAGTGCAATCCCACCAATGATCAAATAGATTCCGGCAATAATATAAAAGGCATATAACATCACATAGGGATAGAAAAGAAAGAAAAATCCTAGAATAATATTGATGACCCCTGAGGCTGTAAGCCACCCTGTGCCTTCGCCTCCCTGTTTTTTTATTGCTGATGATCCAGCAACTTGGTTAATTCCTGTGAACAATACCATAAATCCCAAAACAAATGCGAATGTCTGAGCCTGGGCCAATGTGGGAGAAAAAACCAATAGTAAACCTAAAATGATGGCCATAATCCCTGTAGTAAGGGTCCAACCGTTTTTAACTTCGCTTGTAGCATAATCATAAACAAGATATATGCCATAAACAAAAACACCGACAACAAATATCCATAACATCATGGATGCGAAGAACTGGGGAGCCATGAAGACCCCGATACCAAGAAGCACCATAATAATGGAGACGACGATCCCCATTGGTTTACCCATCTTGGCAGGCATACTGCTTACATCACTGCTCATTTTTTTTACCTCCTAAAAATTATTGTAACAGTTTTAACTGTTACAATAAACTATACCCAATCCTCTATACAAATTAACAAAAAAAATAAACAAATATAAATAAATTTTATTTAGCTCCATAAAACCATTTGCTGCTGTTTCAGGCATTCCTGACAATTCAATTTTCTTGATATCTTCTAATACTTCCAACAATGCTTATTCATTTTATTACGATAAGAGGCAAAGATCCTTGACGCATACAAATATATACACTAAACTAACCATATAATATAATGTTCACAAATAGTTGGACACAAATTCCAGAAAATAAGATAAACTATACACATGAATAGAAAACGACGAACATGGTCCCCAGAGGACAAAGCAGCC
>JGI24147J20444_1000372_pt1 | contig 30707 bp, 25 predicted proteins | sample BarGraIncub1133A_FD_20444 | JGI IMG/M metagenome (IMG submission 20444) | reverse complement strand
AGATCGCCACCTGGCCACCCTGAGCGGGGAGGTGAAGCGCCTTGAAATGAATAACACTCCACTGGAGGATGTCACTGCAGGAACATTCGGCAAGTTCCGGCGGTGGGTTCTGCCCGAGAAAGCGGATGATCGCAAAAAGAAGCGAGCTCTCCTTGCCGGCCACATTGCCCAGTTGATATGAAATGAGATGGTCACGCTTGCTCAGTTTTGAGCCATCTGGTGCGGCCACCAGCGGCAGATGACAATAGTCCGGTTGCGAAAAGCCGAGAAGCCTCTGCAGATATATCTGACGATGCGTTGAAGCAAGCAGGTCGTCTCCGCGCACCACCTGATTCACCCCTGCCAGATAATCATCAACAACGACCGCCAGCTGATAGGCAAACTCCCCATCGCCGCGCCTGAGGACGAAATCGCCAGAGGCAGCGGAGAGCCCCTGACAGCACCACCCCCTCCGCAGGTCAGAAAAGCAGATTTTCTCCTCCGGCACCCTGACCCGCCAGGAACGTATAACCGAGCCGGCTGTTACTCCCCCTCGGCATCTGCCCGGATAGCGTATGCCTTCATCATCAGGGTGTGGGGCTGAAGCGCTCCGGGCAATCTCCTTGCGTGAGCAACAACAGGGATAGACGTCACCCGCCTGCTGCAGCAGTTCAAAATAATGCTGATACTCGTTCAGATGCCTGCTTTGAAAGGCGACCGTACCATCCCAAAGCAGTCCAAACGATTCCAGAGTCCGCATGATGTCATCGGAAACGCCATGCACCTGGCGCTGCGAATCCAGGTCATCGAGTCGCAACAGCCAACGGCCGCCGCCCTGTTTCGCCATCAGATAGCTTCCGACCGCCGCCACCAGTGAACCGGTATGCAGCGCACCGGTCGGAGAGGGGGCAAAGCGGCCGACAACATGATGATCAGAGCCACATTTCACAGCGATTCCGGCGGTCAGTTGACATAGGAACAGCAATAATCCGTTACAACAGGCACCTTCATCAGAAAGGCGGAATTTGCCGGCACGTTAAACGCTTCACCACCAACCACCTTCTGCCACTCAGCCTCGCCCTTCATCTGCCACTCCAACTCTCCCGAGAGAATTTCCATGATCTCGGCAGCCCCGGTAGAAAATTCATATTCTCCGGCCTGCATGATACCCAGCGTTTTTTTAGTGCCATCAGCAAACAGTACTGTATGGCTGGCAACCTGGCCGCCAAAATAGATATTTGCCTGCTTTACAACGGTGACGTTTTTAAACTCCGACATTTGTAGCCTCCTGGGAAATGTGGTGCCTGCCTCTTGATACGCAGGCGGTCGATATAAAAAACCCGCCAGCAACCAAACAGCGGGTTTTTCGAATTACATGCTGCAAAAAGCGGTCGATAGGGACGATACAGCGTCACGAGCCGCGACACGCAGCCAAAACCCTTTAACAGTGTATCATCTCAATATCATTATTGATTTTTCGGTATTCTACTAACATGCGACAATACATTCCGTCAAGCCGGTATTTTATACGTGATTGTTATTATGCATAGACTATAAATGCTGCCCAGCCTGAGCCAAGGATTGCACAAAAGCCTCTTCTTCATCCCGACTGTTCACTTCGCCATCGAGACGCGCCTGCAGCAAGCGCTCCTTGATGCGGCCGAACAGCGGGCCGGGCTCCAGACCGAGTCCACGCAGATCATCGCCACCCAGTGACGGGACAACGGCGCGCAGCCGCGTCAGATAAAGCGACACGAAGCGCCTGACCTGTTCACTGCTGGCCCGGGCGGCCATATACAGCAGCAGCTCCAGGCTAAAACCGCTAAACCAGGTGTATAGCTGGCTGTTACGTACTTCAGCCCCCTGTTTCAGACGCCTCTTAATCGCATTCAGCGTTGTGAATACCTGATGGCGTTGACTGCAGAGACGTAAAGCAAGACGTCCCGGAATCGCCAGGCGGCAGCAGGCATCACGGAATTCATCGGGGTCAAGCCCGTCACATAAGGCCATGAAATAGACCTGCCACGGCTCACATCGGTCTTCCAGATAGAGCAGCCGGAACCAGGCCATGATCTGCCCCGTTTCCTGCAGCACCCGCTCCGTGGACGGCACCAGCTTCAGCGCGGGATGAATGAACGGCAGGAGCCCCAAGGAAGCCATACGCCCGATGGCTCCTGACGGCTCCTTTTCTCGCATGATCTGCACCAGCTCACTCAGCAGACGCTCCCCTCCCAGCTTGTCAAGGAGGTGCATCCGCACCGCACTGCGAACCAGGTTCTCGGTATGCGGAGCGAGGTGAAAACCAAGGCGCTGTTCAAAGCGGATCGCCCGGAATACGCGTGTTGGATCCTCGACAAACGACAGGTTGTGCAGCACCCTGACGACCCGTTCCTGAAGGTCCTGCTGGCCGCCGAAATGATCGGTAAGAGATCCGAATCGGGCGCCGTTGATGCACAGCGCCAGCGTATTGACCGTAAAATCACGCCGGTACAGGTCATGCCGGAGCGAGGCCCGCTCAACGGTCGGCAGTGCACCGGGGGATTCGTAATATTCCAGACGGGTGCTGGCCACATCGATCTTGCGGCCATCGGGTAGCACCAACACCGCAGTGCCGAATTTTTTGTGACTGCGCACCCTGCCGCCAAAGCGTTCGGCAAACGATTCCGCGAAGAAGACGCCATCACCTTCAACGGTAACATCTATATCCAGGTTATCAACCCCCAGCAGCAGGTCGCGCACAAAACCGCCGACCGCATAGACCGCCAGCCCGAGGCTGTCACCCACCTCACCGAGCGTGTGCAGGGTCTCACGGACTTCAGCCGAAAGCCGCTTGCCGATCAGCCCTGCAACCGAACGGGTTCGAGTCGGAACTTCCAGGGATTCAAGATCATAGAGTACGCCACTCTGCCCACGGCGGCCGCCGTAGATATGCCGCATCAGATCGGTTCGTGTCACCGCTCCGGTCAGCTCCGTCCCGGAAAAAACCGGTACGAAACGGCGATTGCCGGTCACCATGTAGGACTGTATATCCGCGAGGGGGGTAGCGGGTGTTGCAGAGAGGTATTCGGTATGCATGAAGTCCGTCACCGGCGCTTCACCCAGCCCGTGATGCAGCGCCTTCTCAATGGTCTTGCGCGAGATGACCCCGACCATCGTTTCTCCGGCCATAACCGGCATGGCGTTGCAATTGTAGCGTGTCAGAAGTTCGCGGGCTCCGGCAATGCTGACCGAGGCGGGCATTGTCTTGACCGGGGACGACATGATGCTTCCCGCAGTAGCTTCCCCTCTTACCGTGAGTTGCAGCAGGTCGTCAAGACGCTCCAGCACCTGTTTTAGCGACTCATTATGCACGACCGCCGAAGCGGCAGTGGCATGACCGCCCCCCTGGAACCCTTTCATGACCTCACCGGCATCGATTTCAGGACTATGGCTGCGGGCCACCAGATAGACATGATCTTCCATGGCTACCGCTAAAAACAGGGCGTCCATATTCTTCATATCCCGCATCAGGTGAGCCAGCGAAGCAATATCACCGATGAAATGATCGCATGACGCGTGTGCAATTGAGACAACAAGCCCATTTACCGTGCTGGTCTTGATGGTCGTCAGCAGCTGTTTTAAAAGTCCCAGCTGCGCCCTGGTCAACTCCGGTGTCAGCGCATCACCGACAACAGAGAGCCGGGCCCCCTGCGCCAGTAGCCACCCCGCGACGCCGTAATCGTCCGGCGTTGCCGATGCAAACAGCAGGCGCCCGGTATCTTCATGGATACCAAGCATAATCAGGGTGGCCTCTTCAGCGCTCAGCGAAACACCCTGCTCCATCAGCCTGGCGCCCAGAAGAGTCGAAGCGGAACCGCAGACGGCGATAGTTCCCCCGGTCGGCGTGATGCTTTCGTCCGTCACCGGGTGGTGGTCGTAGATATGAATTTTCAGGCCGGGACGGCCCAGGATCTCCGCGAAGCGGCCGATGCGGGCTGCCTGCTGACAATCGACAATGATCAGGCGGGTGATTGATTCCAGGTCGATATCTTTGGCGCGGGTGAAATGCGGCAGGTAGTCCGGATGACGCTCTACAAAGTCGCGCACCCCCTTCTCCTGCGATCCGGGAAGTGACAGCAGGGCGCCGGGATACAGACGCAGAGTCGCCGTCATGGCGCCCAGACAATCGAAGTCGGCATTTGTATGGGTAGTGATAACGTCCATGGTCACCCGGCAAACCTGCGTACTTCCGCTGAACCTGTCATCGCACGATTATTCCTCGCACGCTATCGACATCGCCTTCAGGTGCCAGATTTCCTCGTTATAGTTGCTGATCGTCCGATCTGTGGAAAACTTGCCGCTGCAGGCGGTGTTCATAATGCTCATGCGGGTCCAGCGCTCGCGATCCTGATACGCGGTGGCCACAAGCCGCTGGGCATCGACGAAGCTGCGGAAATCAGCGGCAACCACCCACGGGTCCTGAGGTGAATAAATTGCGTTGATGATCGGATCGAAGAGACCGGCCTCAAACAGATTGAAGTGCCCGCAGCCGAGAAGATTCATGACCCGCTGCAGGTCGTCGTCGTGGCTGATGATCGCCTGCGGGTCATAATTCCACCGTAATGTCTCAACCTCGTCACTCGTCAGGCCGAACATGAAGAAGTTATCTTCACCGACTTCTTCGCGGATTTCGATATTGGCGCCATCCAGTGTGCCGATGGTTATGGCACCATTCATCATAAACTTCATGTTGCCGGTTCCGGAAGCCTCCTTGCCGGCCGTAGACAACTGCTCCGACAGGTCGGTACCGGGACAGATGACCTCCATGGCGGTCACACTGTAATTGGGCAGAAACGCCACCTTGAGCTGATCACCGACGGCCGGATCGGCATTGACCACCTGAGCCACGCTGTTAACCAGCTTGATGATCAGTTTTGCCATGCCGTAACCGGGTGCCGCCTTCCCGCCGATCAGCACACAGCGATTGGCCCACCCTGCGGTATCGCCCCGTTTGATCCGGTCATAGAGATGAATGACATGAAGTATATTAAGGAGTTGGCGCTTATACTCATGGATCCGCTTGACCTGAACATCAAAAAGCGCATCCGGATTGAATGTAACGCCACACTTCGCCGCAACAAGCGCTGAAAGGCGCACTTTATTGATCTGTTTTACTTCGTGCCAGCGCTGCCGGAAATCATGATCATCGGCACGTTCCGCAATACGGTTGATCTGCTGCAGGTCGGCCACCCATCCCTCACCGATCTTTTCGCTCACCAGCCGGCTTAAGCCCGGGTTGCAGCCGGCGAGCCAACGTCGCGGTGTCACCCCGTTGGTCTTGTTGTTGAATTTATGGGGCCAGAGCTCATAAAAGTCGCGAAACAGCCCCTGGGTAAGCAGTTGCGAGTGCAAAGCGGCGACACCGTTGACGGAAAAGCTCCCCACAATAGCCAGATATGCCATCCGCACCTGGGGGACCGCCCCCTCTTCAATGATGGACATGCGCCTCATGCGCTCATTATCCCCGGGCCAGCGGCTGGACACTTCCCTCATGAAGCGGGCATTTATCTCCAGAATTATCTCCAGAATCCGGGGCAAAAGCTGGTTGAAAAGCGGCAGCGGCCATTTTTCCAGCGCTTCGGGAAGCAGGGTGTGATTGGTGTACGCCATCGTCCGGCAGGTGATACCCCATGCCTGATCCCACTCCATCCCCTGATCGTCGATCAGAATCCGCATCAGTTCAGGTACGGCACAGCTCGGATGGGTGTCGTTCAGCTGGAAACAGTTATTGGCGGCAAAGGTAGTGAAGTCGCCCTTACGCACCATCACCCAGCGTTCGACGACATCCTGAAGGGTCGCCGAAGCGAGGAAATACTGCTGACGTAGCCGGAGCACCTTGCCGTTTTCACTGGCATCGTTCGGGTACAGTACCATCGTGATGTTTTCGGCTTCATTCTTGGTGGCAACCGATTCGGCATAGTCGCCGGCATTGAATTCACCGAGGTCAAAGACATCGGTGGCAGCTGCTTTCCAGAGTCTGAGGGTGTTAACGGTGCCGTTGCGATACCCGGGGATCGGTATATCGTAGGGGACCGCCAGCACATCACGGCTGTCGACCCAGCGGACCCGCGATCCTCCACTCTCGGTACTGTAGTGCTCACAGCGACCGCCGAAGCGGACGCGCTGGGTATATTCCGGGCGTTCCTGCTCCCAGGGGTTCCCATCCCGCAACCAGTGATCAGGCTCCTCTATCTGGCGGCCATCCACAATCCGCTGGCGGAACATGCCGTATTCATAGCGGAGGCCATACCCCATCACCGGCAGTTGCAGGGTGGCACAGCTGTCCAGAAAACAGGCCGCCAGACGCCCGAGTCCCCCGTTGCCGAGTCCGGCATCAATCTCGGCTTCTTCCAGATCTTCCAGGGTGATACCAAGCTCATGCATCGCCTGCGTTGCGGCATCGGTAATGCCGATATTCAGCATCGCATTACCGAGAGTGCGCCCCATCAAAAACTCCAGCGAGAGGTAATATCCCTGTTTGCATCGAGACTCAACGTAGCTGTAACGGGTCTTCTTCCAGCGTTCCATGAGACGGTCTCGAACCGTCAGCGCCAGCGCCTTGTAAAAATATTTAACGGAGTGGCAATATTTATTCTCGCCAAGAGTATAGGTGAAATATCTCCGGTAATCGTGTATCAGGCCTGTAGCGTCCAACGGCAGCGGGGGCAGCTCCGACAAGCCGGGCGAGTTGATTGTTGTGCGTTTCTTTTTTTGAACCATTCCAGTTTCCTCCTTTGCGGCACCATTATCGCGGTGCAGGTACCTATCACGTGGTCTATCACACTGTTTCAGCTAAGAACCGTACATGGTTTTATCATTGAAGGCAATTCACAATGAATGTTCCGACAGGCTACCACGACTATCCTGCTACTCTCCTGCATACGGGTACTGCTTAAATATACCAGAAAATGCCTACCCCGCATGTACAATTTTCCCTTAAAAAATCCATATTTTATATTGACACAGCCCTTGACCGCCGGTATAAGTTTCTTCACTGTGGAAAAAAGTGGAAGATTGTGGAAAATAGCACCAGAGAGACGACCATGTTCAGGGGAATTTTCGAGACAACCATAGATGCCAAAGGGCGTACCAGCCTGCCGGCCAAATTTCGGGAAATCCTCGTCACGACACATGATGATGAGCGCTTTTTCCTGACCAATTCGGCTCCGGTTGATCTGGGTGGTGGTCTATACAGCTCCGGCCTGCTGATTTTTCCCTATAAAGAGTGGTTCACCTTTGAAGAAAATTTTCGGGTCAGCAAAGGGCTGACCGCTGAACAGCGCAAAAGCATTCTGCGCACGATTATTTCACCGGCACAGGAGTGCTCCGCCGACAAACTGGGGCGCTTTCTGATCCCGCCGACGTTTCGCAAGATCGCGGCCCTTGACCGTGAAATCCAGTTCGTCGGCACGATGGACAAGATAGAAATCTGGAGCATGAACGAATGGGACAAAGTCCGTGCCCAGGATGTGAGAAATTTCCCGATCGACACTGAAGCAGCTGCGGAGCTTGGCCTCTAGTGGCAGACTTTCATCATCTCTCGGTTCTGCCGGACGAGGTTATTCGCTATCTGGACCTGAAGCCGGGGGGGATATATCTGGATGGAACCCTGGGTGGAGCCGGTCATGCCGCCCTGATTCTTGAAAGCGCACCTGCAGCACTGCTGATCGGCATCGACCGTGACCGGGAAGCGCTGGCAGCTGCCGGGGAACGGTTGGCGGTATATGGTGAACGTGTCCGGTTACTGCATGGTGACTTTGCCGACGTCGCCGGGCACCTGAACACTCTTGGCATTCCAGCGCTGGACGGCTTCATCCTTGACCTGGGGGTTTCGTCACACCAGCTGGACACGAGGGAGCGCGGCTTCAGCTTTCAACAGGATGCGCCACTGGATATGCGGATGGACACCAGCAGCGGCGAAACTGCGGCAGACTTGGTTAACGAGCTTTCGGAACCGGAACTGGAACGGATCATAGCTGAATATGGCGAGGAACGTTGGGCCAAAAGGATCGCATCTTTCATCGTCAAGGAACGGGCCGAATCACTGATAACTACGACCTTCCGGCTGGTGGATATCATCAAAGGGGCGGTTCCCAAGGCCAAATGGGATGAGCGAATCCATCCGGCAACCCGCACCTTCCAGGCTCTCCGCATTGCAGTCAACAGCGAATTGGAAAGTTTGGAACGGGGGATGCGGGGCGCCCTCGACCTTCTAAAACCTGGCGGACGCGGCGTCATCATATCGTTCCACTCGCTGGAAGACCGGATCGTCAAACACATCTTTCGTGAGTACTCCGAAGGGTGTACCTGCCCACGCCAGCTTCCGGTCTGCGCCTGTGGCAAACAGCCGCGGGTGAAGGTACTGACCGGTCGACCGGTGACGGCGACTCAAGAAGAAATAAACGATAATCCACGGGCGCGGAGCGCCAAACTGCGGGCAGTTGAGAAGCTGTAAACCACAACCAACCCCTCCCAGCCTCCCCTTATCAGGGGGGATTGAGGGGGTTATGCATTCGAGGTAATTACCATGGCACAAGCAAGAACCGATTATACGAAAGTCGCCGCACCGCGAGCCCTTGGTGGGGTAGCAGTAACGCCACACCGGATTGACCTATTTAAATACCTTATGGTCTGCATGGTCTTATTTACGATTGTTTCCGTCTTTCACGTCTGGTCGCGCTTCAAGCTGGTTAACCTTAACCTGGAGATATCCGAAATCAGCCGTCAACTGAATGAAGCCGGGCAGGAGCAGAAACGTCTGAAACTTGAAGCCGCCTCGCTGGAAGCACCGGCCCGCATTGAAGCCATAGCCAAAAACGAACTGGGGATGGCGTTGCCGACCGAGCAGCAGGTCATTCACGTCAGATGAAAGACGAACGGGAAAAATGGGCGCGGGTCCGGATCGTCATGATCGGGACTGTCTTCGGCCTGCTGTTCCTGACTGTCGTTGGACGCGCGTTCTATCTTCAAATCCTCCAGCATGAAAACCTCGTTAAAAGGGCTGACAAACAGCATCAGCATAGAGTTGACCTGACGCCGGCCCGCGGCAGTATCCTTGATTGCAACGGCACCACACTGGCCGAATCCATTCACATGGATTCCTGCTATGCCGAACCGCGCCGCATCAAGGATGTTGATGGCACTGCAGGAGTGCTGGCCCCGATTCTGGGTATCCCGAAAAATGAGCTGGTCACCAGGCTTTCAGTCAACAAATCGTTCATATGGATTGAACGTTGTCTGGCACCCGATGTCGCAACCCGCGTCAGGAACATGAGGTTGCCCGGGATAGGATTTGTAGCCGAATCCAAACGTTTTTACCCCAATATGGAGATCGCCGCACACGTGATCGGTTTCACGGGGCGCGATCCTAACGGTCTGGATGGGATCGAGCTCAAATACGACAGCACCATTCTGGGCAATACCGGCTATATGATAACGGAGCGGGACGCTCTCGGCAGGAATATCGGTATAATGAATACGGTCATCAAGGACTCGTCGCCCGGCAGAAGCGTTGTCCTGACCCTTGACAAGACCATACAGTTTATCGCCGAAAAAGAGCTGGCCAAGGCTGTGACGGAAAGTAACGCCAAAGGTGGAATGGCCTTGGTGATGGAATCGGATACCGGCAGGGTTCTGGCCATGGCAAACTATCCCACGTTCAACCCGAATGCCATTTCGCACTACTCAGTTGCGCAATTGCGCAATCACGTCGTAGCAGACAGTTTTGAACCGGGTTCTACCTTCAAGATTTTCACCATCGCCGCAGCGATCGACTCAGGGACTATCAAGGCGACTGATATGTATAACTGTGAAAATGGCACGTATCGTATTGCCGACCGGACCATACATGACGATCATCCTCACTCGCGCCTGACCGTTTCAGAAATCATGAAGTATTCAAGCAATATCGGCTCGGCAAAGATCGGTTTTAAGATGGGCGAGGAGAAGTTATCAACCTATCTGCGCAACTTCGGTTTTGGCGGACGCACCGGGATTGACCTGCCGGGTGAATCACCCGGAAATCTGAAGCGTCACTGGTACGGGATCGACCTTGCGACGATTTCTTTTGGACAGGGAGTTTCCCTGTCGACTGTTCAGCTGGTTTCAGCGCTCTCGGCCGTTGCCAATGGCGGCAATCTGATGAAACCGTACTTGGTGGAGCAGATTCTCGACGACAGCGGCACAGTGGTGCAGAAGTTTGAACCGCAGCTCGTGCGGCGCGTCATATCCCCGGAAACCGCCCAGAAAATAACAAAAATGATGGAAACCGTCACCGGCGATGGCGGCACCGGCACAAAGGCAGCACTCGACGGCTTTCGTGTCGCCGGGAAAACGGGGACGGCGCAAAAGGTCGATCCGGTCACCCACACGTACTCGCCCACCAAGCGCATCGGCTCATTTGTCGGCTTTGTCCCGGCCGACAAACCAAAATTAACAATTGCAATAATTATTGATGAACCTCAAGGGGTCAAATACGGAGGTGTTGTCGCCGCTCCCGCATTTCGGTCGATCGCCCAGAATGCGCTGGCGTATCTTAAAATCCAACCGAATATACCGACAACTGCTGCGGCCAAACCGGCGAATGCGCAACAGTCACCTATTCAGGACGTTGAATCGTTGTCAGACGGAGATGACCAGGATATACCCGATGAGGGTGGGACCATGCCGAATTTCCGCGGCATGAGTATGCGCCGGGTCCTGCAGGTAATGGAAAAACGCGGCATCAACATCCGTTTGATGGGAAGCGGACGGGCCGCCGAGCAAAGCCCGGCACCCGGGCATAAGATCCGGGGTGTCGACGAAGTCTGGATAAAATTCACCCCTTCAGCTTGACGCTGAAATCACCTGTCGGGCAACCGACAGGTTTTACCGTTTTTAGTAAGTTAGAAGTTTATTTTATGAGGCTTTAGGCAGAAAATAAACTTCGTTAACGCACGTATCCTGCTTGTCAGGGATACAGGAGAGCGCATGACACTGCGTGAACTGCTCGAAAAACTGCCCGGAACAGAGACCCACGGAGACACGGATGCCTGCATCACCTCTCTGACCTGCGACTCACGCACCGTCATACCGGGCGCTCTCTTTTTTGCACTGCGCGGCGCACAGTCCGATGGTCACACCTATATCGAAAAGGCCGTCGCAGCAGGAGCAGCAGCGGTTGTTCTCGAGGACGCAACGTACGCTCCGGCCGGGCTCCCCTGGGTCAGGGTGGTAGACGGACGCGCTGCCATGGGGCATATATCGGCGTTCTTCAACGGCGATCCGACCGCGACAAAACCGTTGATCGGCATTACCGGCACCAACGGCAAGACGACGACAACCTACGTTCTTGAAGCGATTCTAGCTGCTGCCGGACAACCGACGGCGGTACTCGGCACGATCAGTTACCGTTTCGGCACCACGACCATCCAGGCATCTCACACCACCCCGGAATCAACCGAACTGCAGCGTGCACTCCGGCAACTCGCGGAAGCCGGGGCACAGGCCTTTGTCATGGAGGTGTCATCACACGCGCTGGAACAGAAACGGGTCGATGGCTGTCACTTTGACGTCGGGATCTTCAGCAACCTGACCCGGGACCATCTCGATTATCACGTTACGATGGAACGGTATCTTGAGGCGAAATCCCGTCTTTTCACCGATCTGCTCAGGCCGTCACAGGAAAAGCCACGCCGCCGGGCAGCAATAAACATGGATGATCCCTACGGCCAGGAAATCGCCCGGCGCTGCGCCTGTCCGGTTGTCACCTTCGGAATTAACGGTCACTGTGATGTCCGCCCAACGGCCGTGACGTCATCAGTCTCCGGCATCCGCGCGACCCTGATGACACCGGCAGGAGCGTTTGAATTTGCGTCACGCCTTCTGGGACGATTTAATCTTTCCAACATCCTCGCTGCTGCTGCAGCCGGAGTTGCCCTCGATCTGCCGCTTCAGGCGATCAAGAGCGGCATTGAAAATCACACCACTGTCCCGGGGCGCATGGAACGAGTAGAAAATAACTGTAATGTCACCTGTCTGGTCGATTACGCCCATACGGGAGACGCACTGGAGAATGCCCTTGCAACGCTAAAGGAAATTGCCACCGGCAGGATCATCACCCTGTTCGGCTGCGGTGGAGACCGCGACAACGGCAAACGCCCGATCATGGGGAGGATCGCCGCCGATATGAGTGATCTGGCGATCGTCACCTCCGATAATCCCCGCACCGAAGATCCGTCAACCATCCTGAAGCATATCAAGGCTGGCATCACTCCGCTGGCTCTCCGCGAATACGGCCCCGATGAACTGGCTGACGGCTTTGGGGAAAAGGGGTTTATCTTTTTGGAAAATCGCCATGAGGCGATCCATCTGGCGATCAGTCTTGCCCGGCCTGGCGACATAGTCCTGCTGGCGGGCAAGGGGCATGAAGACTATCAGATTATCGGAACAACAAAGCACCATTTTGACGACCGGGAAGAGGCAGCGTCAGCCTTTACGGAGAAAACAACATAATGTTCACCATCAACGAAATAGCCATCGCCACCGGAGGCCGGATCATCGGCCGTGCTGACGGAGACGTAACGACTGTATCCACTGATTCCCGGAGTGCCGCCCCAGGTCACCTTTTCGTGCCGTTGCGCGGAGAGCGTTTTGATGGGCACGCCTTCATTCAGGAGGTGGCCGAGAAGGGTGTCACTTCGGTCCTGGCTGAGGAGCAGTGGCTAAAGGGTAACACCATCCCCGATTCCATCACCTGTATAGCTGTCAAAAACACTCTTCGCGGACTGGGTGACCTGGCAGCGGCGTGGCGACGGCGTTTCGAAGTCCCGATCATCGCCGTGACCGGCAGCAACGGCAAAACGACGGTTAAGGAGATGCTGGCGACAATTCTTGAACTGACCGGTCCTGGGCTCAAAACATCCGGCAACCTCAACAATCTGGTCGGACTGCCGTTGATGGTCTTTCAGCTCCTCCCGGAGCATCGCTGGTGTGTGTTGGAAATGGGGATGAGCGAACCGGGCGAGATCGACCGTCTGGCGGCCATAGCCTCCCCCCGTGTCGGCATTGTGCTGAACGCGCTGCCGGCCCACCTGCAGAGCATGGGAACAGTCGAGGCGGTGGCAGCCGCCAAAGGTGAATTACTGCATCGCATCAGTGATGGTGGCCTGGCTGTTGTCAACGCCGATGACCCCCGGGTCGCCTCGCTCTCGCAGAACGCATCCGCCCGCCGGATCAGTTTCGGCATTGATCGCGGCGAAGTGCGCGCCCGGGAAATCGAACCACTGGGTCTGGAAGGACAGCGCTTCCTGCTCGTCACGCCTCGCGGTGAAGCCACTGTTCATCTGAAAGCCTGCGGTCGCCATACCATCTATAACGCTCTCGCCGCAACCGCTGCACTTCTGGAAAAGGTTGAATTGCCGACCATCGTCGCCGGACTGGAGGCCTTTACCCCGTACAAGGGGCGCTTCCAGATCGAGCGGTTGGGTGGCATCACGCTTATTGACGACAGCTACAACGCCAACCCCGCATCAACAAAGGCTGCTCTGGAGACCCTCTCACAGATCGCCGCTGCAGGACATCGTATCGCAGTGCTGGGGGATATGCTGGAACTTGGCGAACATGAGGCAGAAGCGCACCAGGGTGTCGGTGCCGTTGCCGGACGGAACGTTGATCGCCTCTACCTGACCGGTGACCTGATGGTGAAACACGCTGCAGAGGGAGCCACGCTGGCCGATATGCCTGCAGAATCCATTATCTGCTGTACAAGCCTCACGGAAATTGCCGTGCACCTGCACCAAACCGTCACCGAAGGAGACGTGATTCTCTTCAAGGGATCGCGCGGGATGACCATGGAAAGGGTAATCACTGAACTGAAGGATCTGATGCAGCACACCAAAGGGGACTAGCCAGATGCTCTACCACCTTTTTTATCCGCTCGCGACCGACATAAAATTGTTTAATATATTCAGGTACCTGACATTCCGCACCATCTACGCTATGATCACGGCGTTGGTGGTCTGCTTTATTCTTGGTCCCTGGATCATCCGCAAGCTGGAATCTCTTCAGGCTCGCCAGGTAATCCGGACGGACGGGCCGGAGTCGCACCTGCAAAAGCAGGGAACCCCCACCATGGGTGGCGTGATAATACTGGCGGCAATTGTCATCCCGACCCTGCTCTGGGCCGATCTCACCAATCAGTACATCTGGATCACACTTTTTATTACGATCGGATACGGGGTGATCGGCTTTGTGGACGACTACAAGAAGGTGGTAGAGAAAAGCACCAAGGGGCTGTCCGCCCGCCAGAAGATGTTCTGGCAGGTTGTACTGGCCGGTTCTGTGGCCGTTTTCCTGTTTCTCAAACCGGGCTTCAGTGTGCAGCTCTTTTTCCCGTTATTCAAGAATTTCCATCCTGACCTCTGGATCTGGTTCATCCCGTTTGCCACTCTGGTGATTGTCGGCGCCAGCAACGCCGTCAACCTGACTGACGGACTTGACGGCCTCGCCATCGGACCGGTGGCGATCAATGCCGCGACCTATATGCTCTTCTCCTACATCGCCGGACACGCAACCCTGTCGGCCTACCTGCAGATTCCGCGCGTGGTCGGCGCCGGTGAACTCGCCGTGCTATGCGGCGCCATGGTGGGTGCGGGCCTTGGGTTCCTCTGGTACAACTCGTATCCGGCCGAGGTTTTCATGGGAGACGTGGGGTCACTCTCACTGGGTGGGACGCTGGGAACCATTGCGGTGCTGACCAAACAGGAACTTTTGCTGGTGATTGTAGGGGGCGTTTTTGTCGTCGAGGCGCTTTCAGTCATCTTTCAGGTCGGTTCCTACAAATACCGCGGCAAGCGGATCTTCCGGATGGCCCCGATTCATCACCATTTTGAATTGAAGGGGGTCGCTGAGCCGAAGATCATCGTCCGTTTCTGGATTATCACCATCATTTTGGCGCTGATCGCGATATCTACACTGAAAATGAGGTAGTATGCAGCTGAAAGATAAGAAAATCCTCGTCGTCGGCCTCGCGAAAACCGGTGTGGCCTGCGCCCGTTTCCTCGCCTCGAAGGGTGCACGGGTAACCGTCACCGACATGCGGAGCGAAGCGGCACTGGTGGCGCAATTATCCGAACTGGCCGGATTCGAGATCACCCGTGAACTGGAACGGCATGACGAAGCGACCTTCCTCGCCAGCGATCTGATCGTCGTATCCCCCGGCGTACCGATGGATCTGCCGCAGTTGATTGCGGCGCAGCGAGCGGGAGTGGAGATCATCAGCGAGATCGAACTGGCCGCACGTTTTATCGATGTTCCGCTCGCGGCGATCACCGGCACCAACGGCAAGACGACAACCACCACCATCCTGGGCGCAATCTTCAAACACAACGGCTATCACACCTTTGTAGGCGGCAACATCGGCAACCCACTGATTGAACTGGCTGAATCCCATCAAATATGGGATCAGGTGGTGGCCGAAATAAGCTCGTTCCAGCTGGAGTGGATTACTTCGTTCCGTCCCACCGTGGCGGTACTTCTCAATCTGAGCGAGGATCATCTTGATCGCTACCCGAACTACCAGGCGTACATAGACGCCAAATTGCGTATTTTTGAAAATCAGAGCGAGGGCGATTTTGCCGTGGTCAACCGGGATGATCCGCTGGTCTGGCAGCATGCTCAGGGTCTCACGGCATCATTATTCCCCTTCAGCCGAAAGATTGAACTCGAAGAAGGTATTTTCTACAAAGACGGCGTCATCACCTATCGTCATAACGGCCATGAGGAATGTTTCCCCACCGCTGCTATCCGGTTGCAGGGGGTACACAATCTAGAAAATATCATGGCCGCAGCGGCATGCGCTCTGCTGCTCGGGTGCCGGCCGGATGAGACCTTTGAAACGATTCTCTGCTTTGAGGCGCTGCACCACCGCATGGAGTTCGTCCGCGAAGTCAACGGTGTCAGCTACTACGAGGATAGCAAGGCGACCAATGTCGGGAGTGTCGAAAAGGCGCTGGAAAGTTTTACCGATATCACGCTCATAGCCGGCGGCAAGGACAAGGGCGGCACGTACGCCCCGCTGGCACCGCTGGTACGTGAGCGTGTGAGACACCTGATACTGATCGGAGAAGCGGCTGAACGAATGGATCTGGAGCTGGGGGCATTGACCGACACCCGCCGGGCGCCAACACTGGAAGATGCTGTGGTGATTGCTGCACAGATAACAGCTGCCGGAGGCACCGTTCTGATGTCGCCCGCCTGTTCAAGTTTCGACATGTTCCGTGATTATGAAGAGCGGGCACAACGGTTTATTGCCGCGGTAACGGCATTGTAGACCTGTCTGACGTGTCAGGCAGGTCGGACAATTTCAAGGAACAAACCTATGTTTAAAAAACTGGAAGAATATGATCTGGTGATCATGCTGATGGCAATTGCCCTGACCTGTTTTGGGGTGGTAATGGTCTATTCGGCCTCTTCTGTGATGGCTGACAAACGCTTTCACGACGGCTTTTTCTTTCTCAAGCGCCAGGGTTTGTTCGCTCTGCTCGGTTTTGCCCTCATGCTGGGTACGATGCGCATCAACTACCAGTTTTGGCGCAAACTTTCCGCTCCGATCCTGCTGGGATGCATAGTATTGCTGGTACTGGTGCTGATCCCCGGAATAGGCGGCAGCGCCGGTGGGGCGTCGCGCTGGATCAGGCTCCCCGGGTTCAATCTTCAGCCCTCGGAGATCGCCAAAATCGCCCTGATCATGTACATGGCCTATTCACTGGACAGAAAACAGGATAAAATAAAGCAGCTCGGCCCCGGTTTTGTTTCATACATGTTGATCCTGCTCGTGATGTTGGGGCTCCTGCTCAAACAGCCGGATATGGGTTCGGCTTTGACTCTGGCAGCAGTTGCCATCATTATGCTTTTTGCCGCCGGGACACGACTGATCTACATAATTTCAATATTTTTGATGTCGATGCCATTCCTCTATTTCCTGGTCATGAATGTCGCCTACCGCAAGCGGCGCATTCTGGCGTTTCTCGACCCATGGCAGGATCCGCAGAACAGCGGCTTTCAAATCATCCAATCGTGGCTGGCTTTCGGAACAGGGGGGCTCTTCGGACAGGGGCTGGGAGAGGGAAAGCAGAAGCTTTTCTATCTGCCGGAAGCGCATACCGACTTCATCCTCTCGGTTGTCGGTGAAGAGCTCGGTTTTCTTGGTGTGATCGTGATTATCGGTATGTTTTTTCTGCTGGTGCAGCGGGCCATGCGTATCGCGGTGGCTGCTCCCGACACGTTCGGACGATTTCTGGCCCTGGGAATTGCCGTGCTGTTCGGGATAGAGGCCTCTGTCAATATGGGAGTCGTGACGGGACTACTCCCGACCAAGGGCCTGGCGCTTCCCTTTATCAGTTACGGCGGCAGCTCACTGCTGATCAGCCTTTTTGCCGTCGGCATTCTGCTCAACATTTCATCGGGACTGAAGATCTCTTCCATCAGCCTCAAGGAGGAAAAATGAAACTGATCATTGCCGGCGGCGGCACCGGCGGGCATCTCTTTCCCGGAATCGCCGTTGCCGAAGAATTTTTGTCACGGGACCCGGCCAATGAAGTACTGTTTGTCGGCACCGAACGGGGCATTGAAGCACGGGCCGTACCGGCGGCCGGTTATCCGTTGGAACTAATTTCAGCAGCCGGGATCCGCGGAAAAAGGACTTTCAGCCAGCTCAAGGGCGCGGCAATGATGGTCTATGGCTACGCCCAGTCGAGGAAAATACTGAAGCGCTTCCGCCCGGACATGGTCCTCGGCGTCGGTGGTTACGCCTCACTGCCGATGGTGCTGGCGGCCCGTGGCATGAAAGTTCCGCGTTTTATCCACGAGCAGAATGCCATTCCGGGCCAGACGAATCGACTGCTGGCCAGGTTCGTTAATAAGGTCTTCATCACATTGGAAGAATCGGCCCGTTATTTCCCAACCGCATCAACCCAGTTGACCGGCAACCCGCTACGGCGACAGATCCTGAATTCTGTAGCGTCACCTATCAAGGACCAGGGGTCAAGTGAAGATTCTGCCAGCCTGCCCTCGCCCCGTACCGCTTGCAGCCGCTTTCATCTCCTGGTTTTCGGCGGCAGCCAGGGTGCCCACGCGATCAACGCCGCAATGATTGATGCGCTGCCGTTGTTGAAAGAGCATCCGGTCAGGCTATCGATCACTCATCAGACCGGGGAGAAAGAGTGTGCAGAAGTCACGGCAGCATACCGTTCGGCAGGTGTTGAGGCGGTGATAACACCCTTTATCAGCGATATGGCTGCTGAATACGCCAAGGCGGACCTGATAATCTGTCGGGCAGGAGCCACAACCATTGCTGAAGTAACCGCCTGCGGCAAGGCGTGTCTGTTTATCCCCTATCCGCACGCGGCTGATGATCACCAGCGTCGCAATGCGGAGGCGCTGCTCAAGAAGGATGCCTGTTTCATGATGCTGGAGCGGGAACTGACGGGGAAAACCCTTGCGGAATCGATCACCACACTGGCAGAGGACACGGATCTCGTACACCGCACCGGAGAATTGGCATTTATGCTGGCAAAGCTGGATGCGGCCAGGATTATTGTCGACGAGATGATCAACGCACACTAAAGGAAGAGGTGAACTGCATGTACGGGAAAATAGATAAAATACACTTCGTCGGCATCGGCGGCATCGGCATGAGTGGCATTGCCGAGGTTCTCCTCAATCTGGGGTACAAAGTTTCCGGCTCCGATCTGCGCGGCTCTGACATCACCGAACGCCTGGCCGGACTGGGTGCCGTAATCAGTGCCGGACACAGTGCCGAAAACCTGAAAGATGTCGATGTCGTCGTAATATCTTCCGCCGTACATGATGATAACCCCGAAGTAATTGAGGCCAAGAGAGTGCATGTACCGGTTATCCCGCGCGCAGAAATGCTTGCCGAACTGATGCGCATGAAATACGGCATCGCCATCGCCGGAACTCACGGGAAAACAACCACCACCTCAATGGCCGCTGCCATCCTTGGACGTGCCGGGATCGATCCGACTGTTGTCATCGGCGGCAAACTGAATGCCATCGGCACCAATGCCCAGATCGGACAGGGTAAATTCCTGCTCGCCGAGGCTGATGAATCGGACGGATCTTTTCTGCTCCTTTCGCCCACAATCGCCGTGGTCACCAATATCGATGCCGACCATCTCGATCATTACTCCGGCATTGAAGAGATTAAGGACACGTTCGTCGAGTTTATCAACAAGGTGCCCTTTTATGGTCTGGCCGTTCTCTGTCTCGATGACAAGAACATCCGTGAGATTCTCCCCCGGGTAAAAAAGCGCTATATGACCTACGGACTATCAGTCCAGGCCGATATCCGTGCCACTCATATCAAACATGACGGCTTTCTTACTTCGTTTATCGCCCATTTCAAGGGGTACCGGCTGGGTGAAATTTCTTTTCCGATGCCGGGACCGCATAATGTCCTGAACGCCATGGCCTGCATCGCCGTGGCCCTTGAATTGGATGTACCGTTCACCGCCATCCAGGAAGGGTTTGCTACCTTCAGCGGCGTTGGGCGGCGCTTCACCGTCAAAGGTGAGCCGCACGGAATCATGGTGGTAGACGACTACGGGCATCACCCCGCAGAAATCAAAGCGACACTGGCAGCAGCGCGGCAGGGATGGCCGGAGCGGCGCATTGTGGCCGCTTTCCAGCCGCATCGGTACTCCCGCACCCATGAACTGTTCAAAGACTTCGTGACCGCTTTCTATGATGCCGACGTACTGATCCTGACAGACGTGTATGCCGCCGGTGAGCAGCCAATTGAAGGAGCCACCGCGGAACGACTCGCCGCTGAAATTCACCGCCACGGGCAGAAAGATGTTACCTGGATCGCCGATCGCGAACTGATTCCAGAGCATCTGGCCGGAATCGTCCGCAAAGGTGATATTGTCATTACCCTCGGTGCCGGAAACATCTGGCAGCAGGGGGAAACGTTGGTCCGTATATTAGGGGAAAAAAACTGAAATCTACCGCGATAGAAATACGTGGTCAACTGCTGCACAATGAACCGATGTGTCTCCACACATCACTCAAGGTAGGCGGTCCGGCTGACCTGTACGCGATTCCGGAAGATGCTGAAGATCTCAGCACTCTGCTCTCCTGGCTCGGCGAACTGAATGTTCCGTGGCTGCCGGTCGGCAGGGGGTATAACCTGCTGGTTCGTGACAAGGGGTTTCGAGGTGCGGTTATCTCGCTGGAGCGGTTCAACCGGATCACCGCACTAGATGGGTCACTTATTAAAGCGGAAGCCGGGGCTGAGAATCTATCGGTGGTTCGTTTTGCCCAGCGGTTGGGACTGGGAGGCATCGGATTTATATCCGGTATTCCGGGAACAATCGGAGGGGCGATAAAAATGAACGCCGGCGCGTATGGTGAGGCGATTCTGGCGCGGACCGATCACCTGACTTTGCTGCGCGACGGCATAATCAGAGACTTCCGAATGGATGAACTAGATTACGGTTACCGCCACCTGAGGCTGGATGATGGCGACATCGTGCTGGCAGCCGTTTTCAAGCTCGATGAGCGCGAACCGTTCCATACCGAGGAAGAAATTCGCAAAGATCTGGAACTGCGCCGCGCGAAGCATAACGTCGGCTACCCGAGCGCCGGGTCGTTCTTCAAAAACCCGCACGGTCAGGCCTCCTGGAAATTAATCGACGCCGCCGGAATGCGCGGTGCAACAATCGGCGGCGCACAGGTTTCCGAAGTACACAGCAATTTTCTGGTTAACACCGGAGGAGCTACTGCCCAGAATTTTCTCGATCTGTCCGCGATGGTAATAAATGCTGTCTTCACGACATCCGGAGTGACACTTGAGGAAGAAGTGCGTATAGTGGGCGAAATTTAACATTTTTTTAGTTCGGACGCTTGAGTACGTGAGGATCTGTCTTCTGGTTTAAACAGGCGAGGAAGGTTACCGGCATGATGAAATCAAAAAGAATTGGCGTACTGTTCGGCGGGCTTTCGGCCGAGCGGGAGGTCTCTCTGAAGAGCGGAGCCGCGGTTCACCAGGCGCTTGTAGCGCAAGGGTACAACGCGGTGGCAATCGATGCCGGGCGTGACCTTGCCGAGGTTCTGAAGCGTGAAGGGGTCGAAGCAGCCTTCATCGCCCTGCATGGCCGCTATGGCGAAGATGGCTGCGTACAGGGGCTATTGGAGCTGTTGCAGATCCCCTACACCGGATCAGGCGTCCTGTCCAGCGCTCTGGCAATGCACAAACGGTACAGCAAACAGGCCTTTGCCGCCAGCGACATATTGACGGCACCATTCCGTTGTTACCGGCGCGGCGAATCCGTGAGGCTGTCCGATCTGCCATTCGCCCTGCCGCTGGTCGTCAAACCGGTACAGGAAGGATCATCGGTCGGCGTGTCGATTGTCAAAGAAGAAAGCCAGCTGGCAAAGGCGCTTGAGGAGGCTTTTTGCCATGATGACGAGATACTGGTGGAACAGTTCGTCAAGGGACAGGAGGTGCAGGTAGGAATCCTTGACGACCGACCGGTCGGCGCCATCGAAATTGTTCCAAAAAATGAATTCTACGACTTCGAGGCAAAATATACCGACGGCATGGCGGAGCATATTTTCCCCGCACGGCTTGAAAAGGGACTGTACGAAAAAGCGCAGCAGGTTGGCCTGGCGGCCCATCGCGCCCTAGGGTGCAGGGGGTACAGCCGTGTTGATCTGCTGGTAACATCTGGCGGCGACTGCTATGTGCTGGAGGTCAACACCCTGCCGGGGATGACCGCCCTCTCGCTCCTGCCCGAAATAGCAGCAAAAGGCGCAGGGCTGTCGTTTGAGACACTCGTTTCACGTATTATTGAATCAGCAGCGCTCTCAACAAAGGTGAACTAACGAGTGCAGGACTTCGCAAATTCTTCATACCAGCGCAGAAAAGTGGCGCCCAACAGGGTAAAGGTTCAGCGCACCCCGCTTGACCTCAAGAAGTACCTGCGCCTGCTGAAGAGGAGTGTTGTTGGACTGGCTGCAGTCTTGCTAGCGTGCGGCATCCCGTACGGCGGGTATCGGCTCCTTGCGACGGTTACCCTGTTCTCTCTCAAATCAATTGAAGTATCGAGCACCAAGCACCTGACACGGGAAGAGATACTCGCATTGGCCAGCGTAGAGCCGGGTAAAGATCTGCTCCACATGAACCTGAAAAGCATGGGAGAACATATTCTGCAAAACCCTTGGGTCGAAACGGTACGTATTAACCGATATTTTCCGGATACAGTATCAATCGTCATCACCGAACGTGAACCGGTAGCGATCGTCAACATGGGGTTCATTTACTATCTTGACAACAAGGGGAACGTCTTCAAGGTGCTTAATCAAGGTGACAAACTTGATTTTCCGGTTATCACCGGCTTCAGCGAGGAAGAACTGGGGAGCGATCCCAAAAGGACCAAAGAGGCGCTTGAAGCCACCTGCCTTCTCCTGAAGATATTACGTGAAAAGGGTGCATTAATCCTTGCGGATGTATCAGAGATTCATTACGATAAGGGGTACGGGTTTACTCTGTTCACCGCTTCCGGCGCGCTTCCGATCAAGGTTGGTTCGGGAGATTTCCCCGCAAAAGTGGAGCGGTTCGCCCGTATCTACCGGGATCTGATGGTGCAGTTGCCGTCAATTAATTATATCGATCTCGATTATAACGACAAAATAATCGTAAAAAAAAGCTAATACACACATTTATTCTTGTTCAGCAGGGGGAGCGGTATGTCAGCAATAAAACGGGATAACCTGATCGTCGGCCTCGACATCGGCACCACCAAAATTTGTGCCATCGTCGGTAATGTCACTGAAGAAGGTATTGATATCGTCGGCATCGGGACCAGCCCTTCCAGCGGCCTGCGCAAAGGGGTTGTCATCAATATTGAAAGTACCGTGGGTGCAATCCGCAAGGCGATAGAGGAAGCGGAATTGATGGCCGGCTGTGAGATCAAGTCGGTCTATGCCGGCATCGCTGGCGGACACATCAAAGGGCTGAACTCCAACGGCGTTATCGCCATCAAGAATCGTGAGGTTTCCCAAGAAGATGTGCGCCGGGTCATCGACGCCGCCAAAGCGATCAATATCCCAATGGACCGCGAAGTGCTGCACATCCTGCCGCAGGAATTCATTATCGACGAACAGGACGGCATCCGCGAACCGCTCGGCATGAGCGGCGTCAGACTGGAAGCCAAGGTTCATATCGTCACCGGCGCTGTGGCCAGTGCCCAGAACATCGTCAAGTCCTGCAACCGGGCCGGACTGGATGTCGCCGACATCGTACTGGAACAGTTGGCATCATCCCACGCAGTCCTTTCCGAGGATGAAAAAGAGTTGGGTGTCTGCATGGTCGATATCGGAGGAGGGACGACCGATATTGCCATTTTTGCCGATGGGGCGATCAAATACACATCGGTTATTTCGCTCGGAGGCAATCAGCTTACAAACGACATTGCCGTAGGGCTCCGCACTCCGTTTGCCGAAGCCGAGAAAATCAAGCAGAAATACGGCTGCTGTCTGGCTTCCCTGGTTGGTAAAGAAGACAAGATTGAGGTCCCAAGCGTTGGCGGACGTAAGCCGCGTGAACTCTCGCGCAACGTATTATGTGAAATTCTGGGCCCCCGTATGGAGGAGATTTTCTCGCTCGTCAACCGCGAGATCATCAAATCGGGACTGGAGGATTCAATCGCATCAGGCGTCGTTATCACCGGCGGCTCCAGCATCCTGGAAGGGATACCGGAACTGGCGGAACAGATCTTCAATCTGCCGGTACGACGTGGGCTCCCGCAAAAGATTGGCGGCTTGAACGACGTCGTAAAATCGCCGGTATACGCCACAGGCGTCGGCCTTGTAGTATACGGCAGCCGCAACTCCGGTTCCCGTGAGTTCCCCACCGGCAAGCCGGAAGCGAACCTGTTTGGATCTGTTTTCGGACGGATGAAAGGATGGTTCCGCGAATTTTTCTAACGCGACGAAAAAATTATTTTATTTTTCTTTTGATTCCTGGTCAAATTGAGGTTACATTTCCGTTACTCACAATTTAATTTAGCTCATATATATAGGGAGGAAACGAATGTTTGAATTTGATGAGACCATCGAACAGAGTGCTGTGATTAAAGTAATTGGGGTCGGAGGCGGCGGCGGCAATGCCGTCAACACCATGATATCCAGTTCCATACATAAAGTGGATTTTATTGTTGCCAACACCGATGCCCAAGCCCTGCGCACCTCGAAAGCACCGGTAAAGCTGCAGCTTGGCCGGGAACTGACCAAAGGGCTCGGCGCCGGATCAAAACCTGAGGTTGGCATGGCAGCAGCTCTTGAAAACAAGGGGCAACTGGCAGAAGCCATCAAAGGAGCTGATCTGGTTTTCATCGCTGCCGGAATGGGAGGGGGCACCGGTACCGGTGCAGCACCTGTTATCGCCGAAGCCGCCCGTGAAACCGGCGTCCTGACCGTCGGAGTCGTTACCAAGCCGTTCACGTATGAGGGCAAGGCACGTTCGATACTGGCTGAACAGGGTATCGCGGAACTGAAGAAACATGTCGACTCACTGATCATCATTCCCAATGATCGCCTCATCAGCCAGGCCAGCAAAAACATGTCTCTTTTCGATGCGTTCAAACCTTCGGATGACGTACTTCGCCAGGCGGTACAGGGGATATCCGAACTGATAGGCTCAACCGGCCTGATGAACCTCGACTTTGCAGATGTCAAGACTGTTATGAGCGTCCGCGGTATGGCCATGATGGGCATTGGCATGGGGATTGGCGACAATCGTGCGGCCGACGCTGTCAACAACGCCATCTCCAGCCCGCTCTTGGAAGATAATGACATATCGGGAGCCAAGGGCGTACTGGTCAACATCACCGGTTCCGCCTCAATGACCATGGACGATTACAACACCGTCAACCGTATTGTTCACGAGAAGGTCCATGAAGATGCCAACATCAAGATCGGTGTTGTCCGTGATGATGATATGGGGGACAACATCAAGGTGACTGTCATTGCCACCGGATTTGGTGATCGGTTTGATGTTGAAAAAAGTCGTGACTTCCGCAAAAACAGCCTGTCATTGGCTGACAAGCATGTCGTTAATTCCGTATCTCTCGACCGGCCCACCTTCCAGCGTGATCGTGAGAAAGCTGAGAATGTCACGCGTATCCGGCCAGCAGCCTCTTTTATTGAAGAGGATGAAGACCAGTATGACATCCCGACTTTTTTACGTAAATCAGTCGATTAGTACCATCGCTCACCTGAAGGGCAGGCCGGACAGCCTGCCCTTCAGGTGTCTGCAAGCAACACACCCGCTTTGTACGCCATATCAGTTTTATACTGTCGGCACAGCTTCAGCATCCTGACCTCTTCGCTTCAATGGGTACACCTCGCGTATCTCACTGATTACTCACCTGTTTTTTATTTTACAATCAGTTACTAAAATTTTTCTGGACGAACGACCAACTCTCCAGTACTCTATTTCGTTGCACCATATCACTATACAAGAAGCACTGAGAGGCAATCCAATGGCACAAGCAGAAAAAGGGAACACCGTAACAATCAACTTTACCGGAACTCTGGAAGATGGAACAATATTCGACTCGACTCTCGAAGACATGGAATGCGGCGATGACGAATGCTGCGAAGACGGCTGTGCTGACGGCAGTTGCGACGATGATGAATGCGGCTGCGGCGGACATGAAAGCGGGCCGATGACCTTCGTTCTGGGCGAAGAGATTCTCTTTCCTCAGATCGATGCAGCCATAGTCGGCATGACACCGGGCGAGAAAAAGACTATCCAGATAGCTGCCGCTGACGCATTTGGCGAGTATGACAAGGAAAAGATCTTCACCGTACCGCGTAGCGATCTCCCGGAAGACCTCATACCGGAAGTGGGTGACGAGCTTAGCCTCTCCAACGAAGATGACGAAGATCTTGATGTCGTCGTTCTCGAAATCGCGGATGATCAGGTTACCTTTGACGCGAACCATCCCCTCGCCGGTGAAGACGTCACCTTCGAGATTGAGCTGGTAAGCATCCAGTAGAACCAATACGCACCTCTACGCAAGAGTCTGAACAAAAAAAACGGCCACATGGCCGTTTTTTTTGTTATTCAGGTTGTGCAAACAGATCAGGGCAAATCGAAATTATTCTGATAATAATCCAAGGGATATTCTAACCGATCTGGCGGCAAGTTCACCAGGAGAGGAAGGGAAATGGTTTGCTGCGGCAAAATCTGCCGAATTCTACCCGGAAGCTCTCGAACTGGCAAATCGGTCTCCCTGTGATCCTAAAACGCTCACCAGAGCTGTACGGGATATGGCGGAGAATGAGTCCCTATTTGCACTTGAGATCGGCATAACCGCTCTCAAATGGCTGGTTGCTGGATATGGCTATGAAGTGACTGGTGACGATGTAAGGTCGGTTTACTCACATACGATGAAAGCTGCGGAAGTAGCTCAGCTAAAGAATGAAACCTTCGAGCGTATACGCACGTTGGTTGCAGGTGAGGTTTATGGTGAACGTTTTGTTACAAAGATTCTTGGGCTTACGCTTGGGTTGAGCCGCCGAGCGTGAATACTGCTCCATTTAGACCGCTAAAATCTGATTTGATGGATGTTATTGGGTTGCCTTTTTAAAACCATTAGGTATAATCGCAATTATCCAAATTACGATTATACCTAATGGTGATGCCTATGCAATTCGTCAACAGAACCGAAGAACTTACCTTCCTGAATAAATATTACAACCAGACCGGTTTCCAGTTCATCCCACTTTATGGCAGACGCCGCGTAGGCAAGACCCGCTTGGTACGCGAATTCATCCGCGACAAACGGGCTCTTTACTTTCTTGCTGACAGCGTGACAGAAGGAGAACAACTGCGCAACCTGGGGTGCGAGGTTGGTGAATACTTCGGCGACACCATTCTGGTCGAATCAGGCTTTCGGGACTGGCAGCAGTTCTTCCGCTATCTCAAGGAGAAGGCAGAACACGAACGGCTCGTCATGGTTATTGACGAGTTCCCCTACCTGGTTAACTCAAATAAAGGGATTTCCTCCATTTTTCAGAAGGGGATTGATACTCATCTGAAGGAGAGTAATGTATTTCTGATCCTGCTCGGATCAAGCATCGGCATGATGGAAGAGGAGGTGCTCTTCTACAAGGCACCACTTTACGGCAGACGCACAGCCTCTCTGGAAGTTCGGGAAATGCCGTTCACGTCACTGGCAGAGTTTTTCCCGGAAGCCGACTTGAAACAGCGCCTGGAGATCTACGGCGTATTCGGCTCCATCCCGGCTTATATCGAGCGCTTTGACGCCAAAGGCACCATTCAGAGCGCCATCACTGATCTTATCCTCGACCGGGGATCGTTCCTCCACAATGAAGTCGAGTTTCTGCTGCGTGAAGAATTGCGCGAACCACGTAATTATTTCGTTATCCTGCGTGCCATCGCCCAGGGGAAACGGAAAATGTCGGAGATTATCAACGACACTGGCTTTGAAAAGAGTCATCTTGCCCGTTATCTGGATATTCTGCGTTCACTCCGTTTCGTGGATAAAGAAATTCCTGTTACGGAAAAATATCCCGACAAGAGTCGACTTGGGCTGTACCGGTTGCATGACCGTTTCTTCTCCTTCTGGTTCAAATATGTCTTCCCGCATCGGAGCAGACTGGAAATCGGCAATACCGATTACCTGATCAATAAAATCAACGAAACGTTCGACCAGCATCTCTCTTTTGTTTATGAGGATGTCTGCCGCGAACGCTGCCTGGAATTTCTGAAAACCGGCATAATGACATTTTCAGACATTGGCAGATGGTGGCAGAAGAACGAAGAAATCGACCTTGTGGCGCTGGATGAAGAGAACGAGACAATCTGGTTCGGCGAATGCAAGTGGAGCATCAATCCGGTCGGTGAGGACATTTACCGTAATCTGCAACGTAAGGCACGGATTGTCGTATGGGGTAAGGAGTCACGACGGGAGCGTTTCATCCTGTTCAGCAGAAGTGGTTTTACTGATGGAATGCGCACGCTGGCTGTTCAGGATGATGTACTGCTTGTCGATGGGTGGGACGTATGACTGACCTGATTATGAGTTTAATATTTTAGAGGAGTCGTAATGCATAGCAATTGGCGAGACCAAATCAAGCCGTCTCAACTACAAGTTGATACAGATACACTTACAACCACGTATGGTAAGTTTTACGCAGAGCCATTTGAAAATGGTTTTGGAACTTTACTTGGTAACTCACTAAGACGCGTTCTTCTTTCGTCTATTCAGGGTGCCGCAATCACCTCTTTGCGCATCAAAGGTGTTCTGCATGAGTTCTCGGCAATTCAAGGCGTCACCGAGGATGTCGCTGAGATTATCTTAAACCTGAAAGCTGTCCGGCTTAAATTGCATTCCGTTGATCAAACAACAGTCCACATTAAGCGCAAAGGTGCCGGAATCGTCACCGCTGGAAGTATTATCACCGGGCATAATGTTGACGTAATGAATCCGGACAAGTACATCGCTACCTGTGGAGCTGATGCCAATCTTGATATCGAGATGACCGTAAAAAATGGTCGCGGGTATGTACCAGCTGAACGTAATCGGAGTGAAAACGCATCCGTCGATACTATCGCGATCGATTCGATCTATACACCGATCAAAAAAGTCAATTTCTCGGTTAATAAATCTCACGTTGAGCAATCAGCTGATTATGACAAACTGACTCTTGAGGTCTGGACAGACGGCAGTGTAACGCCTGAAGATTCTATAGCGTATGCCGCAAAAATCCTAAAGGAACAACTGACGATATTCGTTAACTTTGATGAGGACTACGTCCCAGCCGTTGATAAAGATCTTTGCGAAGCAAATACCGACTTAGACGAATACCTGTATCGCAAGGTTACTGACTTCGAACTGTCAGTACGCTCTGGTAATGCTCTGAAAAACGCCGGGATCAAGGTTATTGGTGAGTTGGTTGTAAAATCAGAATCCGAAATGCTGAAGACAAAGAACTTCGGTAGGAGTTCGCTAACCGAGATGAAAGAAATTCTAAACGGTATGGGACTAACATTTGGGATGAAACTCCCAAATTTCCCGAACTCTGAGATGATGGATCAGATAGAAGACGAGGTAGAAGAAAATGGGGGACAGCTACGAGACACATCTTGCTGAACAGGCTGTTGTCCTGGATAGTGCGAGAGACATTCGTTTAATGCGGTACATAGAAAACATCATCATTATGAAGAAAAGCCGCCCTCATAATCGAAGGACGGCTTTTCTTTGTTACCGACTCGAATTCTTGTACAAAATCGTTTAAATACTATAGACTCAAACCATTGGAGTTAAATTTAAAAGNTGTGAAACGTAGTCGAAAAGTTTGGTACTACTTTTGGTACCACTTTTAGTACTAACTGAATAATCAGAATATTTTTGTTGATGGCATCTTTTTAAAAACACCTATATTTTTAACTACTTAGAAACGATGCGATTTATGCTAAGTCGAAATTATTCTGATACGCCATCAGCGTATTAATCATCAGGGCAGCCACGGTCATCCTGCCGACACCACCAGGCACCGGAGTTATCCATGAACATTTCTTGCTGACGTTTTCGAAGTCCACATCCCCCACCAGTTTGCCGTTTTCAAGACGGTTGATACCGACATCGATCATCACAACACCATCTTTGACCATATCCTCGGTAACAAATCCGGGAATACCGACCGCCACGATAATGATATCCGCCCGCCGTGTTTCATCCAACAGGAGATCACGAGGTGTTTCGATGTGTGTGAGGGTAACCGTTGCATTGCCGATATCAAAATCGTTGGAAAGCATGATCGAGATCGGCTTTCCGACGATGTTAGACCGGCCGATAACAACGCAATGCTTCCCTTTGACCGGTATTTCGTAAAACTGGAGCAGCTTGCAGATACCGTAGGCGGTTGCCGGCCTGAAAGCCTTCTGCCCCAAAGTCATGCGACCGAAATTCGTCGGATGAAAACCGTCGATGTCCTTTTCCGGATCAATCGCATTGATGATATTNTGCGGGTTGATATGNTTCGGCACCGGCAACTGGACAATCAGACCNTCAGTCGCAGGGTCCGAATTAATCTCGGCAATCTTTGCCAGCAGCTCAGNCTCGGCAATGCTTGCCGGAAAACGGAGCAGTGCACTTTCAAAGCCGGCACTCTGNCACGATTTGATCTTGGATTTTACGTANGATTCGCTGGGNGCATGCTCCCCGACCAGAATCACGGTCATATGCGGTTTGCGCAAGCCGGAACCGACATATCCGGCAACTCGTTTGGATATGTCCGCTACCAGGCTTTCAGCACATATCTTCCCATCCAGTAGCTTCATGATACCTGTCCTTAAACGTTATGCGGTGCGCTTGGTTACTTCAAGCAAATGGTATCCGAACTGGGTCTGAACCGGCCCGAGAACTTTTCCGATTTCGCCGGTAAACACCACGGCATCAAACTCTTTCACCATCTGTCCAGGACCGAACTCCCCCAGATTTCCACCATCTTTACCTGATGGACACTGGGAATGCTCGCGGGCACATGCCGCAAAATCTTCCCCTGCTTCGATCTTTAGTTTCAGCGCTTCACACGCTTCTTTGGTTGCCACCAGAATGTGGCGGGCAGATGCTTTAGCCATTCTAAACTCCTTC
>JGI24147J20444_1000347_pt1 | contig 32012 bp, 28 predicted proteins | sample BarGraIncub1133A_FD_20444 | JGI IMG/M metagenome (IMG submission 20444) | reverse complement strand
TTTTCAACAATCAACGTGAACCGCCGTGTACGGAACCGTACGCACGGTGGTGTGGGAGGACGGCGGGAGTAATCCCGCCTCCTACCCGATATCGGCATTTGTTGCCGTTTTGTTGCCGTTTTGTGTGCCTGTATGCCTTGCTTCATAAAGCTTGAATAATGACACATTAATACAGCTCTGACGGCACAAATCAGTGAACACAGTGCCATAGCTATAAGAACGTTGGATAGACTTTGTTAATGCAATGGTATTGTGCTATAGCAAGGATTGTGTTTATAAACCCCGTGATGCTAAAAGGTGGGATATAGGGTAACCAGGCCGCCGGTGCGGTCGCACAGCGCCAACACCGTTGAGAAAGCATGCATCCTTTAATCGATATGTTCTAGAATTTTTCCTTAAGTGTCACCGTTTCAAGATCAGGATGCGTATCAACCATGAACAACAGAACTCGGACTGCAAGTTGGGCAGTGACAATTATTCTGGCCGCAACATGCGCTTATGCAAAACCGCCGGAAGCAGATCATGATAAGCCGGCCCAAGCACAAACCCATGCCGCGAGTAACGCGATGGAGAGGCTCCACCCCGACCCGAAGCGTCACAAGATGCGGCAACTAGCGCGGGTTGGATTTACGGTGCAATCCGGAGAATATGCGGATATCCATACGGTTAAAAAGATTATTGCCGCGCTGAAGGATGATGGGCGGGATGCCTTTTATTATCGCGGTAAAGCCGGCGGTTATATTGTCCATATTGGCGACTTTACTACCCGGAGAGTGGCGACCGTAACAGGCAACAGACTGAAAGCGAGCAAGGTCATTTCCAGCTATACCATTGTCAGGCCGAGCGCAACGATGGACGCACCCGTTGCCCAGCATGGCAGACGGGTGGCGCGAACTGGCGAGAGCATCAGTAGACAGGCCACCTATATAGAGCGGCCAACCGGCGAGGCGGCGCCTAAACCGTCGAAGCGTTGGTGGGAGACCAAACCGGCCGGAGGTGTCTCTGCCTTCAACAATCATTCTGGAGGCGCGGCGGCACTAACAGATCCGGGCGCTTCCGACATTGGAGTAATAGCCGCGAGGACGGCGGAACGTTTTGTAGGCATCCCGTACCTCTGGGGCGGAAACACGGTTGTTGACGGGTTGGACTGCAGCGGCTTCGTTCGTGCGGTCTATAGCCTGTGCGGTTATGCCTTGCCGCGGGTCGCCCGCGATCAGTACCGGCTCGGCGAGGCCGTTACGCCGGGGCAGATACGGGAAGGCGACCTGATCTTCTTCGGGCCTTCACCCGACAATATCAAGCATGTCGGGATGTATGTGGGAGGCGGCCAATTTGTCCATGCCCCGAAACGCGGGGATGTAATCAGGATCACGCCGATTACGGATGAGAGCTACGCACCGCGAATCATGGGAATCAGAAGGTTTTTTTGACGCTCGAAGTAAAAGCAGTTTGGGCAACAGGCCGTATTCGGGGAAGATCATGGGAGGTTCCGATGGTTTTTACGAGATTTTGTTTGGTTGCGATGTTTGTTATCGTGTTGATTATGTCCGGCTGCGCCGCTCAGCATCCGTTCGTCGGGCTGCCGGACGTCCAGTCCTATCAGCCGGCGAGCAGGCCGGTTAAAACCAGTCAGGCCGCGGCTAAACNGGCCATTCGGGAGCTTTTCAGTCGAAACCCGGGAATCAAGGTCTACCAAATACCCGGGGTCAACATTTTCGACTTGCGCGACGCGCTCATCTCCCTCGTCAAGGAAGGGAACAACCGGTTCCAATTCGAATATAACAACAACGATGAACTGGTCTACATGCTCCTGCCCAACGTCATGCTTCTGGACGACCGGATCGTGTTGAGCAGCAAGATTGCTCTGAAATTCAATGACATGGTCAACGCTACCATTGTCGCCGAGCGGGTAGGCGAGGAGGATGCGGTAATCAGGAAACGGTTACACTCCGGAAGCGATATCCCCGATTGGACCAAACGCTTCTATCGGGCCCGGGTGGCCGGCTGGGCTGATTTCGTTTTCGAGAACAATGAAGATGCAGTGAAGTTCGCCGATAGTCTCTACGTTATCCAGCAGGCGCAGAAGAGTGTCAGCGATGACCGGGCCGCGTTGTTTGCCGCCCAGGCCGCCCAGTATCGTGCAGCAAAGGTCAAACCTCCGATTCCCGAGGCACAGCGCAAGCAGGTTGTTCAGGCCAACGCCATGAATCAACAGAAGGAGTACGCCAGGGCCATCGTCTATTACCTGAAGGCCATAGAGATCGATCCGGTTGCCTATCCGGCCGCCTACTTCAACCTGGCGCTGCTTGCCTCCCAGATGCAGTGGTACGGCGAGGCGATAGGTTACATGCGGCAGTACCTCCAACTGGAACCTGACGCCAAAGACGCCCGCAGTGCCCAGGACAAGATTTACGAGTGGGAAGCGCTACTGGGCAAGTAGACGGCTTTTCAGTTACAACAGATTATCGAGCGAGGTGAGTATGGGTAAATTATCTTTTGTCTTCAGTTTTTGTGTTGTTATAGCTGTATTAACTGGCTGTGGTGCTCCAAGTTCAGGTCGTATTGCATATCATCCAGTGATTCAAAAAGGCATGTCCTTTAATGGTGCTGTAAGTGACCTTCAGCGGGCAGCAAACTCTAGAGATATAATTTCGACCACAGGCCCCTTTACACCGATACGCACTATTACCAACATAGTCGTGAATGAAAAAGGAACTATAATATGGGAGCTTGAACCCAGCCCAGGCAAACTCGGAGCATATGAAATGTCCCTGTTTACGTCAGGGCTGGATTTTACCGTTTATGAATGGGGGCCGTCATGGGAAATCACGCTGCCAGATTTTATGCTGGCAGGGAGTTTGAGGAACCTGACAAAAGCAGCTGATAATCTTTGTTTGATCCAACAAACTCTGATAAGTTTAAGTGAGAAACAGAATAAAAGCCTTCTTCTGTTCGAACCCAGCGCAGCTGAGTACAGATCATCGAAAGTCAAACCTATACTTACTGAAGACGAAAGAAGGTTGATTGTCCAAGCCAATCAATCTACAAAAGAAAAGCAGTATGGCTTAGCGATTGACCTCTACAACAATTTTATCGAACGCAATCCTACGTCATATCCTGCAGCTTATTTCAATTTGGCGCTTCTTTTTGAGCAAATGAATTATTATAAATTTGCTATCACCGCTATGAAGAAATATTTGATGCTCGTTCCTGAGGCTTCGGATGCCCGTAGTGCCCAGGATAAGGTTTATGGGTGGGAGCTTAAGGCGTCAAAATAGTTGCGCAGTGTCTAAGCAAGGTCTTCAAGTCGAAATACCTATACCAGAAAAATAGAGGGCCATGAATTGGAGGGAAGCGTAATGCTCAAGATAAAGCATCTGCTGGCCATGATCGTGATGTGCTGTGTCGCAACATGCTTCGGTTGTACTGTCAGTCGTCCAATGCCGACCGGGGAAAGCCAGCGGCCGGGGTTTGATGTCGTCTATCGGCCGGTGGACAAGCCCGAGCAGACCTGGAATGACGTGGTTGCCGCCTACAACTCCCATGATCGTTTTGACCGGGTCTGGCTGGCCATGAAGTCCGATTATCTGAAACGCAGCAATTTCAACAGCAGGAACATCCAGGTACTGGAAAACAGAATTGAAATTACTTATGTTCAGGTTAAATCCGGCGATGATGTTGGTAGCAAAAATGTCTTCACGCTTTATAACTATCAATTGCTGAAAGCGGATCTGGTAGTTGAACTGGCGAGAAAGAGGAGTATCGACCAATTCGCCATATTTATCCCCGGGGTTGTCGCGTTCAGGTGCCGAACCTTGGGTACCGCCAGCAAGTTGGCTGATCTGCTCCTTTTTAAGCAAGTGCAAATGCAGAAATTCATTGAAGGAAAAGAACAGGGACTTGCTCTGTTTGAGCCGATTGCGGCCGAGTATCGTTCCCTTTCGGTCAAGCCGGTCGTATCGGAAGAACAGAGAAAACTGATAGTTCAGGCAAATGCGCTGACTCAGCAGAAAAATTATCTGGAGGCGCTAGCACAATACAAAAAAGTTGTCGAGTTGAACTTGACCTCTTATCCGGCCGCTTACTACAATCTGGCCCTGTTGGCAGCCCAGGAAAATCTGCCTGTCTCGGCAGTGTACTATATGAAGCGCTACCTGATGCTGGTGCCGGACGCTAAAGATGCCCGCATCGCCCAGGACAAGATCTACGAGTGGGAATACCTGTACCAGAAGAGATAGCGGCATTAGGGGACATCATAATGAAGCCTGTCAATAGCGAAAAGCCGGTAATGTCAAGTGTTCTGTCAATAGGTTGTTTGTTGATTCTGGCACAATTGCTTGGCATGCCGGATTTTGCAATGGCCGGCGTGGCGATCGATTGTAAGGGGTCGGAGGCCGCTTACCGGGCCCAAGGGATACCGTGCACTTGCGTCAATGGCAAGATCGTTTGCACCGGGACGGCAAAGCCCAAGGGTGGCGGCAGCAAGGGGCTGTCCAGTGCGGCGCAGATGAAGGGGATGGTGTTCGGAGCGGTGTTCGAGAGTGTGCTTACTTCGCTCTTTACCACGCCCCGGGCCAGCGAAGCGGACATCCAGGCCGCCCAGCAGCGGGCCGCCGAACTTGCCTGGCAACAGGAGCAGGAGCGGCAGGCGAGGGAGGCTGCTGCCCAGGCCGCCTACGACCGGATGATGCAGTCCTACAAGCAGCTGGACGATGCCGCCACAGCCAGCTTCAAGACCATTGCCGACGCCAATCTGTCGTTCAAGGGTCTGGATGGGGACCTGGAGACCATGACAGCCAATGCCCGCAAGCCGTTCGATACCGCGGGGGCTCTGGTGCCGCCGCCGGCTCCGCCAGAGCCGGTAGTGCCGACTCAATTTTTCGGCGATACCATGCCGTTGGCCGACATAAAGCTGTTGGCCAATCCGGAAAACGATCCGCGGGTGGTTGATATGCGGGAAGCGAACCGCTATGTCGTACAAAGCATAAAAACCGACAAGGAGAAGATAGCAGCCGCTGTCCAGCAGCAGATTGCCAGGCAGGCCCAGGCTCCGAAATCGAAGGAGCAGTGCGTTGCCCTGGCCAGAAAGCTGGACGGCTTCCTGGCCCAACGGAACCGGTTCCAGAAGACCATTTACCAGGGGCAGGAGCAGCTGAATGTCTGGGAGGAGGCCAGTCGGGCCGCTCTGGTCAACGCCGCCAAGGACGGCTTCGAGTTTTTCGCCGGCAAGTATCTCGATGTGCTGAAAAACCGAAGTGAGTTTGCGGAAACGGTGCTGCAGCGGATCAACGCCCAACGGGACAACCTGGCGCGGGCCGGTTACAACATGGCGGCCTATGAGGCCAAGCTGAGCCGCTTCAAGACGATCGGTACTGTGGCCGACAACATCGCCAAGGCCAACGACTGGCAGACCATGATGAAAGACGGGGTTTCGAGCCTGATCGCCCAGCTAGCCTCATCCAACGACGAGATGAAGGCGATGATGGAAGAGCCGATAATGCAGCAGGTACTTACCACCGACAGCCCGAGGCTGAACCTGCTGCTCGATATTACGAAACTGGTGGCCGCCGAAGGGGTTGTCGGCAAATGGGTCGCCAATCAGATCCCGGTAATCGGCTGGGTGGAGATCTCCATCAAGCAGGCATACAATGCCACCGACTGGTTTCTTAGTTTTCAAAGAATAGGCGATGCCAACAACATCAACGGCCAGATCATGGCATCCGCCAGATCCCTGCAGCGGCACATAGATGACACCTACCTGGAACTGCGGCAGTGTAATTAAATTTTCAAAAGAACAAAATAATTACCTAAATACATGACGAGCAGTAAAAGGCTTTATTACCGAAAAAAATAAGGCAACTCTAACAACCACCACTTGGCTGAAGCGAGAAGGAACAGTGTCCAACCAGGACGGTGGAGTTGGTCGCGGAGAAAAACTCCCGCGCCGCTCACCACCCGGCCCGTTATGCAGCAAAACAAAGGAGGAGTGAAAGTATGAGAACAAAAGAAGCAATACGAGCTCGTCGGGCTGTTAAGCATTATGATGCAAACCATAGTATGACGCCTGAGGAAGTTAATGAGCTACTGTCTCTAGCCATTCTTTCTCCTACAGCGTTCAATATTCAAAACTGGCGTTTTGTTGTGGTAACTGATCCTGAGTTGCGGAAAGAAATCAGGGCAGCGGCTTGGGATCAAGCACAAGTGACAGAGGCTTCATTATTCATTGTTCTCTGTGCCGATATGAAATCATGGGAGAAACAGCCAAATCGATACTGGGTGAATGCCCCAAAAGAGGTCCAGGAGTTTATGATTCCAGCCATCGATAATTATTATCGAGGTAAAGAGCAAGTTCAGAGAGATGAGGCTATGAGATCCTGCGGTATAACAGCACAAACATTAATGCTTGCTGCAAAATCAATGGGCTACGATTCATGCCCGATGGATGGTTTCGATTTCGATAAAATTGCCGAACTTATTCGTCTTCCCGCTGATCATGTAATTGCAATGTTTGTAGCCATTGGCAAGGGAACAGAGGAACCGTGGACACGACCCGGTCAGCTTGAGCTAGATAACGTAATAATCAAGAACAGGTTTGCATAGCAACATAACATGCCGCTGGAGAGCTGCCGGCTAACGCCGGAGCTATATATTAGCGATATTTAAGGCTATTTCCCAGTACTCAATTCCATTATCTTTGGGACGCCAGCTACTATTGAATCCGATAACCTTTCGAGGTTATCGGATTCTTTTTTCTGCCTATTGCCTTCGTCCATATCCTGATAAGACAAACAGCATCAGAATCCCGCGGAATCGACAGTCAAATTTAACTGCTTAATTTTGCAGGGTTCATGCGTTATTGTCACGACTTCCTACTTTACATTCGCTTGTACATCATGTTAGTCATGGTGAAATTTGGTCCTGTGACAGTCACTTCCCTCTCTGAATGTTCTTGTCATGGAGCCCCAGGAGCTCTTTATATGAAACGAAAAGCAATCGCCCTCCTCTCTGGAGGGCTCGACTCCACTCTGGCCGTTAAGATGATGCTTGACCTTGGTATTGATGTCGAAGCCCTCAACTTTACCTCCCCTTTTTGTACCTGCACCGGAAAAAATTCCGGCTGTAAATCTGAAGCTGTTCGTGTTGCCCAGGAATACAAAATTCCGATCAAGGTCATGCATAAAGGGTTGGAATACATCGAAATTGTCCGCAACCCGGTTCACGGTTACGGAAAAGGTGTCAATCCTTGTGTGGACTGCCGAATATACCTGCTCAGAAAAGCCAAAGAGTACATGCTTGAGAGCGGTGCCGATTTTGTGTTCACCGGAGAGGTGCTCGGTCAGCGTCCCATGAGCCAGAGGCGCGACACGCTGCAGGTTATTGAACGTGAAAGCGGGTTGGAAGGACTCTTGCTGCGCCCTCTTTCTGCTCGGCACTTTGAACCGACGATACCCGAAAAAGAAGGGTGGGTAGACCGGGACAAATTGATGGCAATTGAAGGACGGTCACGCTCTATTCAAATGCAAATGGCAGAGGATTTGGATGTCAAGGACTACCCCTGCCCAGCCGGTGGGTGCCTGCTGACCGAATTATCATATGTCCCCAAAATACGCGATGTATTTGACCATGCTGAAGAACTCAACCTGCGCGATTTCCGCTTACTTAAAACCGGTCGCCATTTCCGTATCGGGCCGAAGAGCAAAGCAATCATGGGACGTAGCGAGGGCGACAACAACCTGCTTGAACAACTCCGGCAACCGGGAGAAGCCGCTCTAACCTGGTTAGATGGCAACACCCCGGTGGCTATCATTGTCGGCAGTCAAGAGGATGATTTTTATAGTCTAAGTGCCAGAATTCTCCTCCGCTATACCAAAGCAGAACCTGGCTCTGAATGCCGGATGGAGCTACGCGCTCATGATTCTAAACAGGTTTTTTCCGTGATCAACAATATGACTCCAGTCGATGTAAATAAGTACTTGGTCGCATAATAAGACCTATTTTATAACCCAAAATTTTGAAAGGGCGTGCTCCGGTTCATACTCCGGATACCCGTCCTTTCAGGTAGGGTAGGGTCAGGCTTTGCATATTGGTATTTACACTTTCCATGGTAATACAGGCTTAAGGGGACACTGTTATCTGCTTTTCTATTTACCAATGGCGATAGGAATCCCGTGAACATCATAATTAATGTAACGGCTGCTACCCGGCCGCAGGTACGTACTGGTATTGACAAAATTACCGATGTGGTGCCATAGAATAGACTACGCAAGGAAACCAGGCGGCTTTTACGTTAGAGAGCGCCGTCTCAACTTACTTGAATCGTCACCGGGGCTACTATGAAAATTCAGATATTGTCGGTTGAGAATCGCCCCAGGGTTTACGCTCTGTTGCAAAACGCCTTTCCCGGCAGTGCCTACGAAGCCGTGCTGGTGCAGAAACTACACGAAAATGGCAGGAATCTGCACGAATGGGTCTGCATTCATTCCAACAAGGCCATCGCCTACATCGCCTTTTCCCATGCCTATGAAGGAAAAGAAATCTGCGGGTTGCACCTGGGGCCCATGGCCGTGTCACCCGATTTTCAAAAGCAGGGGGTGGGGTCGGAGCTGCTCCGCTTTGCCCTGCGGCAGGAGGAGATCAAAAACCAGCCCCTGTTTGTCCTGGGGGAACCGGGCTATTACAAGCGGTTCGGCTTTGAACCGTGCACTCTGCCGGTCTGCCTGTTTGATCCCGACAACACGCATTTCCTGAGTATGCGCAACAGTGTCACCACCAGCTTCGTCGTTGGTTATGAACCCGAGTTTAAAACTGCTGCCCTACCACCAGGCAAGCAGGGAAAGAAACGTCGGGCAAGGTGATCATGAGATGGAAAAGGGGTAGGTTCCAATTATGAAAAGACTGAATCCACTTTTGAAACTCGTATTATTAATTCTGGTGACAGCAATGGTTTCTACCGTTACAGCAGCTTCGCAACCGTTACTCCCTTCCTGTCCCTCCTCACCCAACTGTGTCTCCAGCCTTGCTGCGGACAGCCACTTCATCGAACCGCTACGTTTTACCGGCGATGCTGCGTCTGCCTTTGCCCGTCTGCGCAGCATCCTGACCAATCGCTCCGACACTCGGGTTGTTGCCGCTACCGACTCAACCATGCAGGTCGAATTCCGGACATTCCTCGGCTTTGTGGATGACGGACTGCTGGTCCTGGACGCCCCCGCAGGTGTGATCCATATCCGCTCCGCTGCTCGTGTCGGTTATTGGGATATGGGAAAAAACCGCAGCCGCATGGAGGAAATACGGCTGCAATTTCAGCAGTAGCTGCGATTTACAGAAAACCCGGTACCACCAAGCTTAATTCGAGGATGCGGCCAATCGGCCGCCTTAATTGTGTTGTTGTCTGCCAACTCACATTGACAACCCAGCATATGCTCAATAATATGTCTGCAATCTGAATTGACAGTCAGAAAATAGAAATGAATGCCTCAATTCTCGATCAGCGTTACAAAAAGGAGATTCGGAATGAAGATCCGCAAGAAAATTCTGGACTATGAGTATGAAGAGGTGCTTGATACCAAAACCCGCGAACTGATCCGGGTCGGCTGCGCTATTGCCGTGGGGTGCCCCACCTGACTGAAGAAACACTTCGCGGTCGCGAAGGAAGCCGGGGCAACAAAAGAGGAACTGCGTGAAGCGATCGCCTACGGCATCATAGCTCCTTCGGGGCGAGCCAAGAATTTTGCCTTGGATATGCTGGATGAGGTAGAGTAAGTAGCGTGAATTCCGGGGATAGCGTACCTAATTCAAAAGGCGGCCAATTGGCCGCTTTTCTGCGTGTATGGGGTCTGTTGCGAACGGATCAGATTCTGTTATGCTTGATACAGATGTCTTACAATCGCTTACGGGAGGCTGCTATGTACGGTAAAGACAGGACTTATAAGAAAGTGGAGATAATCGGTGTTGCCGCCGGGAGTATTGAAGCGGCGATCGAGACGGGCCTGGCCAAGGCGCAGAGCTCGCTGGACAAGCTGTCATGGTTCGAGGTGGGGAATATTCGCGGACATATTGGCCCGGATGGCAAGGTGGCTGAATATCAGGTGGTTCTCAAGGTGGCTTTTGAGCTGAAGGGGTAGCTGTGCTGCACAACATCATTACCCGGTATAAAATAAAAGGCCCGCGAAGGTTTTCGCGGGCCTTTGAAACTCTTCCCATTTTATCGGGATTCAGGCTGCATCAACCAGCCCGTAGTCGACTTCCTGTTTTTTTAAACAGTCTGGCGGCGTGTCCTCAGTCATCTAATCCTCCATTGGTAACAGAATCATAAACTGCAACTTCTACTGTTCTACTGTTACTCCTTTTGCTGCGTTGTTCTTGAATCAGGTAGCGCTACCTTGATTTCACTATAACCGTTTCGAACCCCAAGAAACAGTCTGTTTTTATTTTTTTTACCGGCGTATAGTGATTAAGTTTGCACGAATACGGAGACAGGTTACTTTATGAAACGGCAGCCCGCCCGCCTGATGTATCACTACATTTCGTGAGCGTTTCCCATAAAAAAAGCCCCGGGTTTCCCCGGGGCTTTTGGTGTCTGTTGGAGTAGTTGTTATACTCTCGTTACGTTCGCGGCCTGAAGCCCTTTCGGACCCTTGGTTACTTCAAACGTTACACTATCACCTTCAACAAGCGATTTGAATCCGTCGCCTGCGATAGCTGAGAAATGGCAAAATACATCGTCGCCATTTTCCTGCTCAAGAAAACCAAAACCCTTGCTGTCGTTAAACCATTTAACTGTTCCGTTTACCATGTGTACTTTCTCCTGATCCTGTACTTGTGATTTGTCTGATTCATTTCAGACGTTGTACCACTAGGGGCTTGAATGAGCGAGAAGTCAATAAGCAAATGACGCAGGGAGATAATTATTCGCGGAGATTTAGGGGACACCTTCATGTAATCCCCACTTCTGTGCGCCTGCAGCTTATGCCACTAACTAACGTATTTCTCCAACATGAAGATCTTGTAGGGTTCGGCGGCCTTTGAGCCGCGTCAGTGTATAAAGTTCATGTAGATTTTTGCTTCTCTCTCCGGCGGTGCAACCGTTTCTTTGCCATGTTCAACCAGTTTCATCAGCCACGCCATGTTCCTGCCCAGCACCCGCATGATCTGCACCCCCTCTGTGTCCTGTGTCACTTCTCCTGGACGGGTTCCATGGATCACGTTCCAATAATTGGAGGTCGGTATCAGCATTTCGGAATAGAGCAGATAATTGTTCAGTTGGTCAAAGGTTGGCAGACCGCCGGAACGCCGTACCGCAACCACCGCAGCGCCGATCTTGTGTCGCAGCATGCCGTCATTGACGCCGGTCACATAAAAGGCCCGATCCAAAAACGATTTCATGGTCCCTCCCATGGCCGCGTAATGAACAGGAGAACCGAAAATAATGCCATCGGCGTGCTTCATCTTCTGAATCCACAGGTTGACCTCGTCGCCCGGCAGTACGCACTGTTCGTTTTTGTTTTTTATGCACCCGCCGCACGCGGTGCAGCCTCTGATGATTTTATTGCCGACATGAATAATCTCGGTAGTGATCCCTTCTGTTTTCAGCTCAGCAGCAACCATGGTAAGTGCATGCCAGGTATTGCCTTCCTTGTTGGGACTGCCATTAAATGCCAGAACGTTCATAGATTCATTCCTCCGTTGTGTGTGACTTCGAAAGCTCGCTTTTATTTCCAGGCATGTTTGCCATAGTTTACCATATGAATCAAAACGTCAATAACGGACTATTTTGTAAAGGTGGCCATTTCGGCCGTGTTGCTTTTTTGCCCGCTTCATTCATTTCCGGATCTCCTTTAACCATGCCGTACCACTTCCATTATTCACGAAACCGGCTAAAATAATACTAACACTGAACGTTATCGAAACGAGTATGGTGATCATGCCGCCTCCGTCTCAGCGATCCCTTGACCTTGGGTTTTCTCCGTCCCAAGCGCGTCAAGGCGGTCGCCTCTGCGTATCACGATCCCAATTCCTCCCACAATTTACCCCCTTCCCTTGGTCGCGAGGTAAAAAATATCTGGTATCATTGCAACATCAGGCAGAAAACTTGCGGAGGTACATATGAAAAGTTCAAAGCATTGCCTAAGCATTATTGTCCTTCTCTCTCTGTAATTATACCGCTTATGCCGCTGATATGAAGGAGGAAACGAAGCCGGTAAGCGACCAGGTCCATTATCATGGAACGTGGAAGGAAAAACGTTTTGTCGCAACAGTTGATGCCGACGGAGTCCAAAGGGTGGAGATGGTCGGTGGCGGTTATTTCTATGATCCCAACTATATCGTGGTCAAGGTGAATACACCTGTGGAGTTGAAGGTCAGGAAAGAAGCAGGCTACATTCCGCACGACTTGGTCGCAAAATCACCGGAGGCGGGGATTGCTTTCAAGCTTGATCTGACAGGGGATCCCCAGACGGTCAAGTTCACCCCGAAAAAGACAGGCAAATACCCGATCTATTGTGACAAGAGCTTACTATGGTTCAAGACTCACAGGGAAAGAGGTATGGAAGGAATTATTGAGGTGGTTGATTAGTAAGGTGGAAGTCATTTTCTACTATAATTCTAACAGAGGAGTCAAAATCAGTGTTTAAGAGGTGCCCCCATGAGCGTACGATCAATCATCGCCATCCTGCTTATGCTGACAACGGCCGCATGCAGTACCTAAAAATGATTGCTGAAGAATTCCGAAGTAATTACGGGCAAAACGATTCAGTCCCGGCCGATTGGTGGTGGATGTTCTGTGCCTGATAGTGCATACTGGCGAAAGTAAACTCATTTTGAAGTCCCCTGAAACGCACCACCACCGCAAGAAGCACACATTAAATCTGTTGGAGTACACTATATGAATGTAGACCTGGCCTTGATGAGAAACTTGATACACAAACGAGCCGACGAGATTGAAAAAAGCGTTGCCGGAACCGGCTATCTGGCACGAACAGTCATTGGCGTCGGCACCTTTTTGCTTGATAACGAAGGGGACGTCGATCTGCTGTCCGCGAAACAAAAGGTTGTCTTTGAAAAATTTCTTCTGCCGTTGCTGGGTGCACCTCGCCGGTAGCTGATAGTGCAATTCAAAACAGGGCAAACCTAGCCCTGATAAACAGGATACGTGCGTTAGCGAAGCTGTTTTCTGCCATAAAACGCAGAATATAGCTTCTAACGTACTAATGACAAAGGCGGCCAATCGGCTGCCTTTGTCTGCTTTGCAATAGGTTGTTATTGTTGACTAATCCGCTCCAGACAATTACAGAGGTGACGATGCGCGTACTATGGTGTATAGTCCCACACAATCACTAAAGGAGTAAAAGCCGCCTTGGTTTGTAATCTGCCAATAGTTCTTAAAAAGACACTCTATCCAATTGTACCAGGTGTTCTTCTCTTCCTGATCCTTATCTCACCTGCCCGGGCTCAGGAAAGTTTTGCCACTTATCCGACCCTGCCGTCCGGCTATACCTCCATCAGAGTTTTTGACAACCACAGTCGTTATGTTGGCCGGATCTTGCCGGAGAAGCGGTACTGGGTCTCCATTGATCGCATTCCTCAGTTTCTGCAAAAAGGTGTGGTGGCCGTTGAAGACGCCCGTTTTTACGAACATGGCGGGATCGATATCCGCGGAATTGCCCGGGCCTTGGTAAAGGATGTCGTCAAAGGAAGGTTGGCCGAGGGGGGGTCGACCATCACCCAGCAGCTGATCAAGAACAAGTATCTGTCAGGCGCGAAAACCTTTGAGCGGAAGTTGGATGAAGCCCGCATGGCGATGGAGTTTGAAGATAAATACAGCAAGAAGCAGATTCTGGAGATGTATTTTAACGAAATATATTACGGAAACGGCGCCTGGGGCATCGCCCAAGCGGCACGGCTCTATTATGATAAAAACCCGGAGGAGTTGAATGAGGCCGAGTGTGCCATGTTGGCCGGCGTGCAAAAAAATCCGGCACGCTATAACCCCCTGGGGAAAGCGCTCCACATCACGGGACGGCGGGACATGGTCCTCAAGCGGATGGTTGATCTGAACATGATCACTCCCTGGCAACGAAAAATCTTGCGAGCTCACCCGCCATCAGTTACCAAACCTGGACAGGCTCCGCAGTATCTGGCCCATATCCGGAGCAAGCTGATCGAACGGTACGGAGCGGACATCATTGAACAGGGGGGACTGGAAGTGACCGCCGCCCTGGATCTGAACCTGCAAAAACAGGCGGAGCAGGCGTTACGCGCGGGAGTTAAGCGGATTTCTCCCAAGTTGCAAGGGGCATTAATCTGCCTTGATCCTGTCACGGGGGATGTCTTGGCGGCCGTGGGGGGCGTCGACATCACCCAGAGCGGCTATAATCGCGCCTACTCTGCCAAACGACAACCCGGTTCTGCAATCAAGCCGCTGATCTATGCCGCGGCACTGGAAAAAGGGTTTACGGCCGGTACTATCTGGGACGATACGCCGGCAACCTACAGCCGCGGGAACAATCAGACATGGAAGCCGCTGAATTACGGTCGGGAACAGTACGGAAAACTGAGCCTCAGGAAGGCTCTGGCTTACTCGAACAATGTCATCACGGTAAAGCTGCTGGAGGCGGTCGGGGTCCCGTATTTTGTCGATGTTGCCAAAAAAATGGGGCTGCCGCTACGGCCAGAAAATGGTCTTTCCCTGGCCCTGGGAACGGATGAAGTCACCCTGAATGACCTGGTCCTGGCGTACACCACGCTGGCGTCCGGAGGGATGCGCCCCGAGGCGAGAACCATACTCCGGGTGTATGATCGCAACCGCCATAGCTGGAGTGAAAATCCCCCGACAGTTACCCAGACCATTTCCCCGGCGTCCGCCTTTATCACGACCCAGATGCTGAAAGACGTCATGACGTACGGTACCGCCAAGAGTCTCAAAAAATTCAGTCAGGCACATCCGTCTGCCGGAAAGACCGGTACGACCGATGATTCTCGGGATGCCTGGTTCGTCGGCTACACCCCGCAGGTAATAACCGGCGTCTGGGTTGGGTATGACAAACCAAAACCTGGCGGGAGAGGATTTACCGGAGGGGCTATTGCTGCCCCGATCTGGGAACGGTTCATGCGCAAGGCTGTAGCATCGAAACCTGCCGCCGACTTTCCCCGCCCGGATACGGTTGTTTCCGTTTCCATCGACCCTGCGACAGGCACTCTGGCGACTGCGGACTGCCCGGTAAAACGAGATGAATTCTATATCGCCGGGAGTGAGCCAACCCAGTACTGTGCCACACATGGAGGAGCTGATGCACCGCCGTTGTCTCCTCCTGATTCCGGCCGCCCGCTGCCTGGTGCGGGTACGGAAGAAACACCGAAAAGCGGAAATGAACGTATGAATGATGGAAACGCAGAACCCAGCACCAGACTAAAAGATGATCTGTGATTTTAGGTGACTGATATCACACTATGTGTAGCGGCTATCATGGTACGATAACCACTGGAATACCCGCACTCCGCCCGGATAATCGTGCGGACGATTCCAATCAACTGCCTGCATTCGACAAAAGGTACACTGTGCGTATTATTTGCTGCATAATTTCACTCTGTCTGTTTTTTCCTGCCTCGACCCTGTTTGCTTCGGATGAGCCGCTGGATTTCGGCCGCATCGCTGCCATCGACCTTCTCATGGATCTGGCCATTGCCAACAACCTCATTACCGGCGGCGTCGTTGTGATCGGCAACCACTCCGGCATCCTCTCCAGCACCGCCCGCGGGCGGCTCTCTGCCCGTCCGGATGCTCCGCTGCTTGACCAGCAGACTATCTTCGATCTCGCTTCCCTGACAAAGGTGATTGCAACTACGCCAGCGGTGATGAAATTGCTGGATGAGGGACGTATCACCCTGCTGGACACCCTGGGTCACTGGTTCCCCGAATTCAAGGGGTCGGCACATGAAAACGTTACCATCATCAATTTGATGACCCATACGTCAGGGCTTACGGACTTTGAGATGAGTACGGATCAGACCATGAAAACCGCTATCGACAGGGCAGCGGCAGAGAAAAACCAGCTTCAGCCGGGCAATAGCTTCAAATATGCCGATATTAATTTTATTCTGTTGGGAGAGCTCGTGCGGCGGGTCTCGGGCAAGACCTTGGATGTTTACTGTCGTGAAGAACTTTTTATGCCGCTTCTCACCCCTGAAACCATGTTTCTGCCGACGCTGAGTCTTGCGGACAGGATCGCTCCGACGCTGGGATTTACCAGCGGAATCGTCCAGGACCGGAATGCGCGCCGCCTTGGCAGCGTCGCCGGCCATGCCGGTCTCTTTAGTTCCGCCCAGGATCTCGCCCGGTTTGCCCGTCTCATGCTTGACGGCGGCACGCTTGATGGCAGACAGATTCTGTCCGAACGGTCGGTGAAATTGATGACGTCTCCATTTCTCTGCCGGAACGGCACCGTAGCTCGCGGCTTGGGATGGGACATCAATTCTCCGTTTTCAGCGCCGAAAGGAAAACTATTCTCTGATACCTCCTTTGGTCACACCGGGTATAGCGGGTCGTCAATCTGGATAGATCCGAAACAGGATCTGTTCGTCGTTCTGCTGACAAACCGCCTGAACTACCGGAATACCAGGAAGTTTAACCAACTGCGCAGTGATATATCCACTATTGCCGTGGCAGAGTTTCGGAAGGCCGGCGATGATCAGAAAATACTGACAATACCGGAAATTGAGCGGATAACCACATCTCTGCGCCGGAAGACTACCCAGCGCACTCCGATTGCCTCTCGCGGCGTCAGGCTGGTTGCGGCATTGTCTGAAGAGCACTCCAAGGCGCATCGTCACTACAGCAAGAAAAGCGGCAAAAACCATCACCGCAAATCATATGGTCGGATCCGTCGGGTATGAACCAGCCCGGGGCGAGATCTGGTTAGCGTCCGCTTCGTCAAGTATTACCCGTGTTTTTGTCCAACCAGTACCCCCCTATCTCATACAACAATTTTCACAGAGTGCCGTATACATTCAAGCCCCCTCATCAGTTAATCCTGGTCAGGGGGCTTGTCGTTTTTTTAACGGGCGGGGGTACGCAACGTATTCAGGCTCGGTCTCTTCGTCTTATACCTTTCGTTTTCGCCCCGCGTTTATTTTATGAAGGATTCTTTTATTTCTTGACTTTGGTCATTTTATCGGCAATAAAGACGAAAACGCTCTGTTTTATCCTTTTTTTCACAGATCTTTTCGCATTTGGGAGTTCTCTCTCAAAAATACGCAGTCGGTAAGGGGAAACAAAGATGAAGAAAAACGTGTTTGCTGTTGCAGGTATGCTTGTGGCGTTGTCTCTCGGTTTGGCGTCAGTGGTTCGTGCTGAAGAGGATTACAAGAAGTTTGGTGTGCGCGTAAGAGCAATTTATGTCGCGCCGAATGAGTCCTTTGACAGTGATCTCAGCGGGCTTAAGCCAACGGTCAGTGACAGCATTATTCCCGAGCTTGACCTGGAATATTTTTTCATGAAAAATATATCCACCGAACTGATCCTCGCTGTTACCAAGCACGACATAAAGTTTGATGGAAAAGCAGCTGGCTCAACCTGGCTGCTCCCTCCGACCCTTACCGTGAAGTATCACCCGCTGGCTGGTAGCACGATCAGCCCCTATGTCGGTGTCGGCGTGAACTATACGATCCCGTTTAACTCCAACCTGAATGTTGCCTCTGATTTTAAAATCGACAACAGCGTTGGTTGGGCTGCCCAGGCCGGCGTGGACGTCAAGATCAAAGACAATCTCTATTTCAACTTCGACTATAAGTATGTCAACGCCGATACAAAGATTTTGGTCAACGGCACAAAGTATAAATTGGACCTTAACCCGAATCTGTTCGGAATTGGTGTCGGTTACCGCTTCTAACCAAGGCAATCCAGATAATACAGAAAAAAGGCGGGGGAATTGTCCCCTCGCCTTTTTTATGTGTTCCATGCCTGCCAGCAAAGCTATCAGAACCTCTCGGCCTACATCCGATTCTCGCAGTTACCAGGTAACTGACGGGCCCCCCCTCGCTGGAACAGCCCGTCAGAATTCTTCAGCGTCACTATTTTTTCCCGTTCAGCATCTTTTTGGCCATGGCCAGGTTGTGGTAGGCAATCACTCGGATCTCTTTTGTGTGTGCATCATTAGGGCGCGTGTCAAGTCCGGCCAAAAAACGCTCCAGCTCCTTGCGGGCCGCAGCGGTCTTCTTATCCCGGAACGGCAGAGAGAGATCGACCCCTTTTACATCCCAGGCGGTGGGCGGCAGTACGGCAAAAGGAGCTATGTCCTCCAGTTTACGTTTTGCGGCCAGTGACGGCGGCTCCCAGAGCAGATTTGTGAAACGGATGCCCTTTTTCCCGGCCACCACGGTATAGCTTCCCTTGAACGGCTTGGTCACATCCTTGTCCTCAAAATAGCTCCACGTGGATTTTCCCACCTGGTCATGTGAATCATGGCAGCTGCCGCAACCGCGCGGCTTGCCGATAGCGTGGCTGAGCTTGTCCATCTGCACCCAGAGAATCGCTTTATTGCCGGACGGCAGGTCGTTGCGGGTGCCGACGATGATAAAGGCATCATTCACGTCGGTTACGGCACGGGCTACCTCAAAGGTGAGCGGCTCGCCGATCGTGGGGTTCCCCGGAATGGTGCGTTTCGGTATCGATCGGAACAGGAGACCGGAAGGACCCAATTCTGTCGTCTGGTTCATGACCGCCATCGGGTAGGGCTTTACCGGAATCCAGCGGCCCGAGGCGTTTTTAATGATCGTCGGCAGATCTCGGGTGCCGTAATACTCTTTATGTTTGCCGTACGGGGTTTCGACGCCAAGGGTATTCCCCTGACCCCAGAAGGTGTACTGGTAGGCGCCCGAAACGGTGACGTGGCAGGAGGTGCAGTCAACCATGCCATGGCTGGAGCTGCTCACTGCCTTGGCAATGGCGTCGTGACAGGTGGCACATGAACTGCGGGCATCGTCGGCAGCAAGGTGGCCGAACTGATGGTTGACGGGCTTGTGGCAATCAGTACACAGAAGACCGGATTTGGCATGGGTGTCCTGTGGCAGGTTGGCGGGGAAGGAGTATTCTCCCCGGACGTACCCGGCACCACGACGACGATCCATGGGACCTGCGTGACAGATGCTGGCGCGACCGCCACCGTAGCAACTCGGTGTGTCCGGCTGCCCGAAGGAGTGGCTGCCTTTGTTTGCCACCGGTTTGTAGTGACAGTCGTTGCAGCTGGCATGACACATGTTACAGGCACGATCAGAGGCGCTATTCTGGGCCTTCGTATAAGGAACCGATGTTTCAGATCTGATCTTCTCCTCGTTTTGTCCAAACCACATCCCGCAGTTCTGTGGCCCAGGCAGTTTCTCGGCCCAGCTGCGGTAAGCGCGCTGATGCTTCATCAGCCCCTTGGCCGAGCTGTTATACTCTTTGACTTGTTTGTTATGGCAACGGCCGCAGGTCTGTTCGGCCACCTTGGGGGAATAGGCCATGGTCTCGCGATCACGGTCATGCCATTGTATGCCGACAATCTTGGTAACTCCGGCCGCCTCGAGTTTTTTTGGGTCTCCCTTGGGAATCATGCTGTTCATCCCTGTCCCATTTGGTACGATCGGCTGCATGGCACCGGCGTCTTCACGGGAAATAGCCTGTCCCTTCAGCTTTTTGCCGGCTCCCACCAGAAAGGGACGGAGCAGTCCCGCATGGGCTTCCTTTATTTTCTGCGCCGCAGGATTCCCGTGATGACAGTCAACGCAGGTCGGCTTCCCCTGCATGCCGACTTCACGGTCTACCTGGGCCGGATCAAGATACATCGCTTCTGCCCCCAGCGCCTTCATCCTGGCCTTGTCCCCATGACAGGTGACACAGCTCGACCCGGCATCGAATCCCCAGGCCGCGGCACCTGTCAGCAGTACTATAACCGCCGTCATTACAGCTCTCATACGTTTTTCTCCCCTCCATCAACGTTTGTGTAACAAATCTGCTGCAACTATACCATGTTTTGTACCAGAGACAAATACGCAACGGAATGGGGCATGAATGGCGAGATAAATCAGTGAGTTTGTGATCGACCGGAAGAAAGTCATAGTGATTTATTGCGTTGAGACGTGACAACGTAGTCCGTCCACTCTAGCTCAGAATCCCTTTGGTGAAAATATCCATGTAATGCCGTATCAACACTTCATCGCGTTCGGGTGAATGATTGATAAATTCTTGTGTGGCTAACGAACTAAGGAAATAATAATTCACCATGCCGGCCATAGCCAGTACGGTATCTACCGGATTCAAGTCTTTTCTGAATTTATTTTGTGAGATGCCGTCTTCAATAATCCGGACCAGAATCTGAATGACTTTCCCTATCGCCGGTTGCACAATCAAGGGGAAAAAATGAGTGGGATTGGTTAGTTCGCTGGTGTAAAAGCGCAGTAGATACGGGTTGTTCCGATGTCTCACAATTATCCACCGGATGTATGCTTCGATTTTTGCCAACGGCTCCGTCGTTACGTTGTTGATTTCTTCAATGTGCCCGAAACTTGAGAACTGCTCTTTAAGTACCGAAGAATACAGTCCCTCCTTTCCCCCGAAATGATAAGAAATCATGGATATACTCACTCCCGCCGTCTTTGAGAGCTCCCTGATACTCACTCCGTTCAAACCCCGCTCGGCAAATAAACGTGTCGCAATAGAAATTATTTTATTCCTGAGTTCATTTTTATCCATGCCGATTTTATTAGCATACTCGCCGTTTAAATATCTAGATAATTAAAATACGCTTTTGAGATCTGTTACTCCGCTTACCGGATCTGTATACAATAAAAAATTGCATCAGACTTACCGTAATGGTATAAGTATTCAAACGAACGTTCGATCTTTGGCGGACCTGAAATCACACACTGTATGTACCCTGTATATCTACGCCAATAACCAAGGCGAACTTGAATGGTAATAGAAAGGATTATTAAATGTCGAAACTGCATGAAAGAATCAGAAGGACCAGCCTTCACGCAAAAATCAAGAAAGTAGAAGATGTACTCCCCCTGTTTAAAAACGGCATGAATCTTGGCTGGTCGGGGTTCACCCCAGCCGGCTACCCCAAGGTTGTTCCCACCGCGTTAGCAGACTATGTGGAGAAAAACAATCTGCAGGGGAAATTGAAATTCAATCTCTTTATCGGCGCATCCGTTGGAGTCGAGACCGAAGACCGTTGGGCATCGCTCGATATGATCGACCGCCGCTGGCCGTATCAGACCGGAAAAAATATTCAGGCCGGTATCAATGAAGGGCGTATCCGGATGGGTGACCGCCATCTCTCCATGTTTGCGCAGGATCTGGGGTACGGTTTTTATACCAAAGACAATGGCGGCCGGCTTGATATTGCCATCATCGAATGTTCAGCCATCACCGAGAACGGCGGACTGGTCCTGACCGCCTCCTGTGGTGCGGTTCCGGAAATTGTGCAGATTGCCGACAAGATCATCATCGAACTGAACACCGCGCTCCCCAACTTCGAAGGACTCCACGACATCATCGAGCCGATCAACCCGCCCAATCGCAAGCCATACCTCATCAGTCGCGTCGATGACCGGGCCGGTTCCCCCTACGTCCAGATTGACACCGATAAAATTGTCGCCATTATCGAATCAAAAATGCCGGATAATGGACGCTCTTTCAGTGGTCAGGACGACACTTCCGAGGCAATTGCCAACAACATCATCGATTTTTTTCAGTTTGAAGTTAAAAACGGCCGGTTACCTAAAAACCTGCTGCCGCTCCAGTCCGGCGTCGGCTCTATCGCCAATGCGGTTATTGGCGGTCTGGCAAACGGCCCCTTCAGCGGCCTGAATGTATGGACCGAGGTGCTGCAGGACACGATGCTCGATTTCCTTGATTCCGGAAAACTCGACTTTGCTTCCACGGTTTCCCTCTCCTTCTCCGTAGAAGGGTTTAAGCGTTTCTATGGCAACTGGGACAAGTACAGTAGCAAGGTGATCATGCGGCCGCTCTCGATCGCCAATCATCCCGAACCGATCCGGCGGCTTGGCTGCATCGCCATGAACACTCCGGTTGAGTTCGATATCTATGCCCATGCCAACTCAACCCTGGTGGGCGGTACCCGGATGATCAACGGCATCGGCGGCTCCGGGGACTTCCTGCGCAACGCCTACCTTTCCATTATGCATACTCCATCGGCGCGGCCATCCAAGACCGACCCGACCGGGATCACCTGTGTGGTTCCGCATGTGCCGCACGTTGACCATACCGAACACGACCTGGATGTGCTCGTCACCGAGCAGGGGCTTGCCGATCTGCGCGGCCTTGATCCAAAGACCCGCGCCCAGCTCATTATCGACAAGTGTGCCCACCCCGATTACAAACCGATCCTCCAGGAATACCTCGATATGGCAATAAAGGATTGCCTGGCCAGAAAGGCGGGGCATGAACCGCAGCTTCTTGATCGGGTGTTCAAGATGCAGGTCAATCTGGCAAAGAACGGCACCATGAAAATCGCTGACTGGGAAATTTAGCCATTTTAGATAGCAATGGAGCAACTCATGAAAGGTAAGAAGTTTTATCAGGTTTTGTATTTTCAAGTGTTGGCAGCGATAGTGGTCGGCGTATTGCTGGGGTATTTCTATCCGGGCATAGGCACCTCCATGAAACCCCTGGGGGACGGCTTTATAAAACTGATCAAGATGATCATAGCCCCGATAATCTTCTGCACGGTCGTAACCGGCATCGCCGGTATGGAGGACATGAAGAAGGTAGGGCGCGTCGGGGCTAAATCTCTCCTCTATTTTGAGATTGTCAGCTCCATATCACTGGTTATCGGCCTTGCCGTCGTTACGTTGGTCCAGCCGGGAGCCGGTTTCAATGCCGATGTGACCACGCTGGACACGAAGGGATTGGCCTCTTTTACGACCGGAGCCAAGTCGCTTAGTACCACCGATTTTTTCATGAATATCATCCCTACCAGCGTTGTCGATGCCTTTGCAAAAGGTGATATCCTTCAGGTCCTCTTCTTCTCGTTACTCTTCGGTTTTGCGCTGTCAGCCCTCGGTGAAAAGGGGAAACCGATCGCCAAATTTATCGATGAGGTTTCCCAGATCATGTTCGGGATCGTGGGAACCATCATGAAAGCGGCACCGATCGGCGCCTTTGGTGCGATGGCATTCACCATCGGCAAGTTCGGCATCGGTTCTCTTGCCAAACTCGGTCTGCTCATGGGGAGTTTTTATCTGACCTGCCTCATCTTCATCGTTGTTGTACTCGGCAGTATCAGCAAGCTGTGCGGTTTCAATATTTTCAAGTTTATCTATTACATCAAGGAAGAACTGCTGATCGTTCTGGGAACCTCATCTTCTGAGTCGGTGCTGCCGCGGATGATGATCAAGATGGAGAAACTCGGCTGCACCAAGTCGGTGGTCGGTCTGGTCATCCCCACCGGCTACTCCTTCAACCTGGATGGGACTTCCATTTACCTGACCATGGCAGCGATCTTTGTCGCCCAGGCGACCAATACCCCTCTAACCATGACCCAGACCATAACCATACTCGCTATCCTCATGCTTACCTCCAAGGGAGCGGCGGCCGTTACCGGTGGTGGTTTTATCACCCTGGCGGCCACTTTTGCGGCCGTTCCCACCATTCCGTTGGCCGGCCTGGCCCTCATTCTCGGCATTGACCGGTTTATGTCGGAGGCCCGCGCCCTCACCAATCTGATTGGTAATGGGGTAGCAACCGTAGTTGTCTCCCGATGGGAAAATGAATTGGATTCACGGAAGTTACAGAGTGTACTTAATAACGAAGCCGAATTAGAAGTTGAAATGCCGGAGCTGGAGGAAGAGCCTTTTCCCGTACTGGATTAGCCCGGTTACTGGAAGTTCGCTGATAATAAAGGCGGCATATGTTGTAAAGAATAAGGCCCCGAAACGGGGCCTTATTTATTGAGAAAACAGTCAAATGAGACTGGCGTAGGACACAAACAGTTGCGGCAAGCTGTCAATCCTGTTCTGGCTTTGCCACGTAAAAATCAGGGTAGAGCGTATGAGCGCACTCCATGCAGAGGCCATGGCTGAAGGAAACATCGGTGTGCTTTTTGAGGTAGGTATCAATCTGGCTCCAGTATCCCTGGTCATCGCGTACCTGCTTGCATGATGAGCAGATTGGGAGCAGGTCGCTGAGCGTTTTGACTTCAGCCATGGCTTTGCGAAGCTCGCTGATCAGCAGTTCATTGGATAGCTGGACAGTACAACGTTCCTCCACTTCGCGGGTTAGTTCTCTATTGAGGCGTTGCAGTTCCTCCTCTCGTTCAGTCAAAAGGTCTCTCTGGCGCTTCAACTCCAGATGGTTCCTGACCCGTAATCTGACCAGAGAGGGGTTGAAGGGTTTGATAATATAGTCGTCCGCCCCCAACTCCAGACCTTCGGATTCGCACTCTGCCTCTCCCATGGCGGTTATGAACAGGATCGGCACATTCCTGAACGCACGGTTTTGTTTGATGATGCGGAATACCTCGTACCCGTCCATTACCGGCATAAGGATGTCGAGCAGAATAAGATCAGGTGGGTGCCTGGAGATGATCTCCAGTGCTTCCTGCCCACTATTGGCCATGGCAACCCGATATTCGTCCTCTAGCAGGCTGCTCAGCATCGCTACGCTGAGCGGCTCATCGTCGACAATCAGAATTGTTTGGGCTCCGTCTGTTTGTTTCATGGGTTGCTCCTTGCGCGTGCCGGAAAAATATCAAACAACATACAACCACTCGAAAATGCAGCCGGAATTCCTCGCGGTTTCAACTGAAGATCAGTGCTTCTTGCTTCGGTTTCTGCCATTCCGGAGATGGTGCCCGTGGGGATGACCCAAAACATGCCTAGGTGGACGGGGCCGGTGAAGCCGGCATAATGGTCAGCTGCAGCTCCTGTGACCCAGTTCCGAATGGGGCGAAAACATACGTCTGTGGCAGGGTTGCGGAATCGGGGTCGCGCTTGCAGAACACCAGTCCCAGGTGGGTGGACAGCTTCTCAACAACACAATCCTCTGATTCGTCCCCGTCAAAGGTCACGAGCTGTTTGCCGTTGCGGGCCAACAGGCGTTCATAGGTATAGATCTCCGCCTTGGAAAGCCCGCAGGCGATGGTAATGCTGCGGCCGGCAGATGCGGCGCTAACTGTTTCCGCCCCTTGGATGCGGGTGGAGGATGAAGTCAGCAGGCCCATTGGTTCCAGGATGTCATGCGCCAGTTTACAGGGGGGCGCCGACATGATGCTGATGCTCCTGACTGTAGAGGGGGGCGCGGCGGGCTCCGGGGCGGCAGCTGGAGCTGTGTCCGGGAGTGTTGTTGTCGTCTGCTGACCGGTTTGTGGCCTTGCTTCACGCGCTATGCTGCTGTTTTTGCCATCTCTGGCTGCCAGCGGAATGCGCAGGCGTTGCCCCACCTTGAGTCCTTTCGGCGATGTAATGCCGTTCAGGCGCATTATCTCGGGAATAAGCTGTTCGGCAGCCTGGTTGGACAGCCCGTACTGTTTCATCAGGATCAGAAAAAGGTGCTCTCCCGGTTGGACCAGATGGATGCTTTCACGGCCGGATTCGACGTTTCGAGGGGCGGCTGCAGTCGGGACGTGGCGTTTGCGCTGCGCTGGTTTGGATGCCAAGGGTGGGGCGATTCTGCGCAGTTCCCTAAGGTCAATCTCTGTCGAGGCGGGTGGGGATGGCTGCGGGTGGTACTGCGGCTTTTCGTTTGCGCCGCCATGACGCAACTCTTTAAGGTCTATATCGAATTCACCCTGGGCTGCTGTGACCGGCCCCGGCCTCATCATAATTACCGCCAGCATGAACGCTGCTGTTGTTCTGGCCAGCCCCATCTCTTCCGCTCCTTGGCTACATCAATCGTATTTGCACAGTTAGTATGCAGATGTCAGTTTTAATTAGTGCAATATACCATCAATTATCACTTTTCAGGTGGAGAAAATAGGTTTTTTCAGGCGGGAGCCTAACAGAGCCTCTCTTCAGAAAAACCGGACGAAGTATACTCATTGGAGACTGGACCGCCTGATTGTTGCAGGCAGCATCCTGTTAGCGTGTGGCCTGTTCCAACAGTGTCGCCAGCATTTCCACTCGTAGCATCTCGATTCCCTGTCGTAGGCCATACGCCAGCGGTGCCCCGAGGATGGCAGCGATCTCCAGTTGCCGCCCCTCTTCACGGTCGATCTGCATGGAGGGCTTGTATTCACCCATGTTGTCGGTGAACTCCAGCATGGCGTCGGCGTACCCTTCGGCAATCGGCCTGGAAAGACCCTGGGCGTTGGCGCCGGCGATCACCTCCAGCATGATTTCGCGCACGAGTTTTCGGCAGGCATCCTTCGCTAAAAGCATGTTGACCGGCTGTTGCAGCAGGGCAGACAGGCCGTTGAAGGGGATGTTCCAGACCAGCTTCTCCCAACGGCTCCGCTTCAGGTCATCAGTTGCGCGGCAATCCACCCCGGCTTTGATAAACATGGCCACCAGGCGATCGACCCGTCCCCGGTCACAGAGCTGATATTCGCCCAGCACGATCCGCCCTTCACCGAGGTGATGCACCTCGCCCGGTTCGCCACGATTGGAACAGAGAAAGGCCACGCCACCAATGATGCGTTTTTCACCGAACAGCTCCGCCAGCGCCTCTTCATTGCCAAGGCCATTCTGCAGGGTCAAAATCTGCGTCGACTCACCTACCAGCGGCCCTATCAGCTCCTGATAGCGATGGTTGGCAAAAGTCTTCAGCCCCACCACCACCAGATCGACCGGCCCTATTTCCGCTGGGTCACGGTATCCCTGGACGTGAGGCAGGGTAAAATCGCCATTGACGGAAAAAATTCTGAGGCCGCGCTTAGTAATCCCGTCGTAGTCACGCCGCAACAGGAAATGGACATCCTCACCGCTTCTCTGCAGCAGCGCCCCGTAATAGAGCCCCAATGCTCCGGCTCCAACAATTGCAATCCGCATGAATGATACCTCGTGTCTTTGCTTGATCTGCATTACGTCAGTGATACCGTACCATACCTTAACCAAAAATATCTACACCGCCGCCTTGTTATGGATTTCCCGATGGGGCGGCACATACTGTGTGGGTCAGTACATAATAAAACTACTTGACGACGTGAAATAGTCCATCTACAGTGGCTCCTCAATAAAGGGGAGTAGCTATCAGCCGGAGACATGGCTGACCCCATGCCCGTCAACACGGTCGCAAGACTCGGGCAGGGAACGATATCCATCGCAAGCAAGACCTTTATCCAGAGCGCAATCCGCCGTGGGTAAAGGTCTTTTTTATGTGCCCAATTACCTGACGTGCTACATAAAAAGCAATAAAGGAGGCAGTGCTAATGGAGTGGTTGACCGATCCGCAGGTCTGGATGGCGCTGGTTACGCTTACCGCGTTGGAAATTGTACTCGGCATTGACAACATCATCTTTATCTCGATCCAGGCGGGTAAACTCCCCGTCCATCAGCAGGAAAAAGCCAGACTTCTGGGGCTCGGGCTGGCGATGTTTATCCGCATCGCCCTCCTGTTCTCTCTTACCAAGTTGATGGGGCTCACCGCACCGCTCTTTTCGGTGTCGGGCAATGACATTTCCGGGCGCGATCTGATCCTTCTCTCCGGGGGGCTGTTTCTGATTTGGAAAAGTACCATGGAAATCCATAGTAAGCTCGAAGGAGAGGAAGGCGACACTGCCATCCATACAGGAATATCTTTTAGTGGTATTATTATCCAGATTCTCCTGCTGGACATTGTGTTTTCTCTCGACTCGATCATTACCGCTCTGGGGATGGCGAGCCAGCTCGCCGTCATGGTCACGGCGGTGGTTGTTGCGGTCGGCTTTATGATGCTCTTCTCGGGCAAAATCAGCGCATTTGTCGAGCGCCATCCGACCGTCAAGATGCTGGCGCTCAGTTTTCTGTTCCTGATCGGCGTGGCCCTGATCGGCGACGGTCTTGATATGCACATCCCCAAGGGGTACCTCTATTTCGCCATGGCCTTTTCGGTAATGGTTGAGATGCTCAACCTGAGACTCAGGCGTGGTACGCCGGTCAAGCTCCATCAGCCATTTCTGACCGATACCACCGAATCCAGGTAAGCAGAATTCGCGTGGTAACGAAACGGCTTTCTGTCCACATGATACGAATGGGCGGGAAGAAAATTGATGTACAGTAAAGGGGGCAGCGATGCTTAAAAACAAGTTCATTCTCGCTCTGATACTCGTATCAGTGCTCTTTCCGCTTATTTCGTATGTTCTTACTTTTTATGCCGATTGGCTCTTTTTCGTTGAGACCGGCTACTCATCGGTGTTCACGACGATATTGTGTGCAAAAACAGGGGTGGGGCTGTTCTTCGGAACGCTTCTGTTTGTCGTTACCATGATCAATATTTTGTATGCGAACAGGGCGAACTTCCCCTACAGCGGCATTTTTATCGTGGGGAGTGGCAACTTCCAGGTGAACAGGGACGAAGCGGTTTGCCTTGTAAAACCGCTGGCCATGCTGATCTGCTTTGTCCTGGCGCTTTTTGCCGGTAATTGGGGCGCCATGCAGTGGGAAGAGGTGCTGCTCTTTACAAACGGGGTGAACGTCGGAACCGTTGATCCGGTTATCGGGAAGGATATCGGCTTCTACCTGTTCAGCCTGCCGTTCTGGGAACTGCTCAAAGGCTTTACCGGCTTCATGCTGCTGGCAACCACCGTCATGCTCGGGGCGGTGTACTTTGTGCGCGGCGGCATCGTGCTGACGGAGCGGGGTGCGACAATCAACGGGAAGGTCCGTCACCATCTGGCGGTTCTGGTCGGGCTCTTCGCCTGTGTGATCGCTGCCGGTTTCTATCTGGACAGCTTCCGGTTGCTGCTCTCAGGCAACGGCACCTTTTCCGGTGCAGGGTATGCCGATGTCAACTCCCGTCTGCTGACCTATCGCGTCCTGACGTTTTTGACACCACTGGCGGGGTGCGTGCTGGCGGTCGGAATCTGGAAGGGCGCCTGGCGCCTGGCGCTGCTGCCGCCGGTTGTTGTCGTTGCCCTGTATGTAATCGGCATCGGAGTGTATCCGGGGCTGCTCCAGAAATTCAAGGTTGCGCCCAACGAATTGGCCCTGGAAACGCCATATATAGAGAGTAACATTACATTTACCCGTTTCGGCTATGATCTGGACAAGATTGAAACCGTACCCTTCGATGTTGACACCAAACTTTCCGCCGCTGATATAGCCAACAATGATGCCACCATCAAAAACATCCGCCTCTGGGATCATGCCCCGCTGCTCAAGACGTACAGTCAGCTGCAGCAGATCAGAACCTATTACAAGTTTTTCGACGTGGATAATGACCGCTATATGGTGAACGGGCAGTACACGCAGGTTATGCTCTCGCCGCGTGAACTCTCCTATGCAGACCTCCCCAGTAAAAACTGGATCAACGAGCGCCTGATTTTCACCCACGGCAACGGCATCACTTTCGGTCCGGTCAGCCGGATCAGCAAGGAGGGGCTCCCGGAGTTCTTTGTCAAGGATATCCCTGCTGTCAGTCTGGCCGACATCAAGGTGACCAGGCCCGAAATCTATTACGGTGAGTTGTCCAACGACTATGTTGTCGTAAAGACCAGGGTACCGGAATTCAGCTATCCGACCGCTACCGGCAATATCAACACAACCTACGCCGGCAAAGGCGGGGTCCAAATCGACTCACTGCTGAAAAAGGCGCTGTTCGCGGCCACATTCAGGACAGAAAAGATTCTGCTTTCTTCAGATATCACTGCGGAGAGTCGTATCCTCTATAACCGCAACATCAACGAGCGGGTCAGAACGATAGCCCCCTTCCTTCGTTTTGACGGCGATCCCTACATGGTGGTGGACGAGAAAGGGCGGCTCAAATGGATCATCGATGCCTATACCTTCTCGGACCGTCTTCCTTATTCGAAGCCGCTCAGAGGTGGCATCAACTACATGAGAAACTCGGTCAAGGCGGTTGTGGATGCTTATGACGGCACCCTCAGCTTTTATATGAGCGACCCGAATGATGTTCTGGTGAAGGTCTATGCCCGGATGTTTCCGGGGCTCTTCAAGCCGATGACGGCCATGCCTGACGATCTGCGCAAGCATGTCCGCTACCCGCATCAGTTTCTGCAGCTACAGGCCGCCATGTTTGCCGCCTATCACATGACCGACCCGAAGGTCTTCTACAACAAGGAGAATCTCTGGGAAATCCCTGCCCTCGGCGACAAGCCGATGGAGCCGTACTATACGATCATGAAGCTGCCGGGTGAAAAGGTGGAGGAGTATATCCTGCTGCTACCGTTCACTCCCTCAAAGCGGGATAACCTGTCAGCCTGGCTGACGGCCCGTTGTGACGGGGCAAATTACGGGAAAATCCGCGCCTACACATTTCCGCGTGACAGGTTGATCTATGGCCCGAAGCAGATAGATGCACGCATCAATCAGGATTCATTTATATCCCAACAGCTGACGCTCTGGAACCAGCGCGGTTCGGAGGTTATCCGGGGGAGCCTGCTCGTGATCCCGATCGAAAAGTCTCTGCTCTACGTTCAGCCGCTCTTTCTTGCTGCCGATAAAGCGGGCCTTCCCGAACTAAAACGCGTGATCGTTGCCTTTGGCGATCAGGTGGTCATGGAGGAAAACCTGGAACTGGCCCTGCAGCGCCTCTTCGGTGGTAAAAAATCTCCCGCTACCGTTACCGCCGGGGCGGTCACGGGGGATTCGAAAGCATCATCATCAGTGCTGGCCAAAGAAGCGATGAGTATCTATGAGAAGGCGACCAATCTGCAGCGCCAGGGGAACTGGGCAGGGTACGGCGATGAATTGCGCAAGTTGGAGCAGGTTCTGAAGCGGATGGCGCAGTAGTCAGTAAATAATTTAAATCAAAGCGGTTTCAATACCCTCGTCAGTACGGGCAGGATGGCTTACTACATGAAAATCACCTTGTTGACCCATTTCAAAGAGTTCGATAAACGATCCAATACCGGTCGTCTGGTCGTTGACGTCCTGGGGAGCGCTGCAGAGCAGGTTCGCTGGGACAGGATGAATCCGCCGGCCACGTTGCTCGAAGAAATTGAGGGTGGAGGGGTGGCGCTGATTTATCCCGGCTCCATGGATGAAGCGGGAGATGATTTGACCGACATACATCAGGTTATCCTGATTGATGGTACCTGGCATGAAGCCCGCAAAATCCACCAGAGGAGCCCCTATCTGCAGAAGATCCGCCGGATCTGTCTGCAAACTGGTGAAAAATCAGTGTATAACCTCAGGAAAAACCAGAAGGAATCCGGTCTGTGTACGGCCGAATGTGTGATTGAAGTACTGCGTCTGTCAGGGGACGTTGCTGAAGCAGAGCGGCTGCGGGAACGGTTCCTGGCGTTCATCAGGCCGCCGGGAGTCATGCGTGGTGGGGTGCAGGGGCATTAGCGGTTAAAACGGCAGATTTGTTAAATCCCTTAAGCTCTCCCCGGAGAGCTGTTTAATTTGCTCCGAATCACCGCCAATTCTATAAGTGACATCCAGCCCCCGTAACAGCACGATTTACTCCCCCTCAAAAAACCAATACTCCGAGTTGTTTTGCCTTGTTCATTAAAGACTTTTCCTGTACGTCATTTGGTGCAATTGATTGTTGAAAAAACAATTGTCGCCAAATAAGGGAAAAAATAATGGAAATTGGGATGGTAGAAAGATAGCAAGCAGCGTCCCTTAAGCTCCCTTAAGCTCCTTTAGTAAAAATACACCAGCAGAGTAAAAAAGTATGATCAGCCTTCGGACACACGTCATTCATAACTGTATAGGGGAGGTCAGTATGTCGAACTGTAGTTCCATGCGAAGTTTTGTACTTTTAGTTGCTATATCTATTTTGTTAATAAAGCCAGCTTTAGCTATGCAAAACTCAGTATCTTCCGGTTAGTTTTTTGCACGACATTTTTTACGTTTTAACTGTCTAATTTTATTTGACTTACCTTGTTTTCTTGCTTGCTGTTTCTGTT
>JGI24147J20444_1000306_pt1 | contig 34921 bp, 30 predicted proteins | sample BarGraIncub1133A_FD_20444 | JGI IMG/M metagenome (IMG submission 20444) | reverse complement strand
TAGTAGATGAGATGCCGGAAAAAAGCAAGGCAACGGCAAAAATAAGTGCTGCCCAATTGCCTAAAAGGGGGACCAACATCTGCTGAGCCTGGGGCAGCTCGGTCACCACAAAGTTTCGGCTGAAAAACGTCGCAGCGGCCAGAATAATCATGGCACTGTTGATGCCCCAGCCGGCAATCATCGAGAATAGGGTATCAAAAAACTCATATTTGAGTTGCCGTTTAATAATCGATTCGTCTTCGAGATTCCATTGACGGCTTTGAATGATTTCCGAATGAAGAAACAGATTGTGAGGCATGACCACAGCCCCCAGTACCGACATAATGACAGGCATGGAACCAGTTGGAATACCGATAGTCGTCCATCCGGAAAGGGCGGCCGGCCAGTTGACATCAACCAGGGTAAGTTCATAAAGAAAGGATAGACCGATAATTGAAACAAAGCCAATGATGAGTTTTTCAAGTCGACCATAGGAATGACTGAATAATAACCATAAAGTCAATACTAGAATTAAAACAGCGCCAATTTTGATGGGAATTTGAAAGAGCATCTGAAGGGCGATGGCGCCACCGAGAATTTCAGCCAGGGAGGTTGAAACCGTCGCCAGTAGAGCTGTTCCCAGAGTAAATCGAGCCAATGGCCTGGGAAGATGTTTGACTGTGGATTCAGCCAGACAGTCGCCGGTGACAATGCCTAAATGGGCGACATTGTGTTGAAGAACGATCAGCATAATGGTGGAAAGGGTGACCATCCACAGCAGGCCATAACCATAGGTAGAGCCGGCGGCAATGTTAGTAGCCCAATTTCCGGGATCAATGAATCCGACAGTGACCAGGAGACCCGGTCCGAGGTATTTCAGTAGATTCTTCAAGCCCAGTGTGGGCCTGTGGTTTGTCCCCATAAGATTTGAAAACCAATGCATAGTGATTCCTCCTTATGACCGTTTAACATGGGCTTTCCTAAACACCAATTTCATTAAATACAATTGAGTGAATGGATGTGACCGATAGTCATTTTATATGATCTAAATATATCGAATGAAGAGATCAGTGTCAAGAATATAATGTCGGTTAAATAGATATATTCAATGGGGGGTACAGTGCACCCAATCCTCCTTGGCAGTGGCAAGCGCCAAGGAGGATTGGGATTCTAATAATTCCTCGATTTTTTCTTTTGAAACGTCCTTTGGCATGGGCTTTTCAGCAATCTGATCTTTAACTTTGCTGAGATATGCTATTGTACTTTTGGCTGTACCATACCCATAGAAGCCAAACACCACAACCAGGTTATTAAAATTAATTGTTTCTGGAGCCTCGTCCACTTCATAAATTTTTGTGTTGCCGATGATGGTGCCAAGGATCATCGCTGCCTTTTTAGCACTGCCATGATGGCTTTCATAGATGATCATGGTCGTTTTCATTTCATCTACCTCCGTTTCTATGTTTAATAAGTATATACCCATCGAATCCCATGTCTATGCATTTAATTACTTGGGGAACATAATAATGGTAAATATATTATAGTTTTATCTATTCTCAAAATTATAGTATGGATCATTTATGGTATAATTTACTTAAAAGTGTGTGTCATTACAGAAGAAATCAAATTTATATATATTTATGTGCGGTATTGTCAGTAAAATTGCAATGTCTTTTTTTAGTTGGGGTTGTTTTTTTCAGTCATCCTAGTAATATTATAACTATACCAGTCAGAAAGGAGTTTTGAATGTATCTGAGTTTTTATAAATTAAACAAAGAAAAGCAAAGACGAATCATTAATTCGTCCCTGCAGGTGTTTTCGATAAATGATTTTAAGCAGGCATCAACCGACGATATTGCAGCCAAAGCAAAAATTTCCAAGGGTTCTTTGTTTCAATATTTCAAGAATAAAAAGTCCCTATATATTTTTATGTATGACTACGCGTTAAAGGTTCTTGGAAAAAAGGCAATCGAAAATTTTGATTTTGAAGAAACCGATTATTTTGAGATTCTGTGCCAGAGCCAGAAGCAGAAAATGGCTCTTTTAGAGCAGTATCCATATATATATCAGTTTGTGATAACGGCCAGTTCAGAGAAAATACCTGAAATCGCAAAATTAGTTGCCGATGTCAATCAAATAAAAGAAGCGGAAATGGCTGTTAATATTTTTGGAAACATTGATTATAGCAAGTTCAAAGAGGGAACAGATATTGAAAAACTGACACAGATGATTTGCTGGTGTTCAGAAGGAATTTGGAATGACGGCCGGCATAATCATTTGAATGTGAATGACATGTATGAACAGTTGCTTGAGGTTTATGATTTTTATAAGAAGTCCGTTTATAAGGATGAATATCTTTGATGAGCAATACCGAGACAAGCCACCCTATGGCAAAAAGATCATCATTTAGACATCAATTAAAAAGAATATCGTATTTTAGCTACGGTTTAGGAGAGCGGCGTTATGTTATTTAAAGAATTTGGAAATAAAAATAATAAAGCAATCATTCTCATCCATGGATATGGCATATCCTGGAGAATGTGGATACCTCAAATAGATGTTTTCAGTAAAGATTATTTTGTTATCGTACCGGTATTGGATGGTCATGATACAGAAAATAATTCGACGTTTACGACGGTTGAAAAAGCGGTGGCCGATATATGTGATCATGTTACCCAAACATATGGAAAACAGGTATTCGCAATTTGCGGGGCATCGCTTGGGGCGACAATTGTGGTTGACATACTTGCGCAAAATCGCCTTGACGTTGCTAAGGCAATTGTTGATGCAGGGCCTGTCGTTCCAATGAATCAATTCTTGCTGGATTTGTCTGTAAATTATAGAATTAGGCAAGCCCATAGCATGAAAAAAGGAAGCAGACTTTTGAAGCATCTTTTAAGTCACACCTTTTATTCCCCGGAAATGGTTGATGACGTTTTTAGAATTGGAGCAAATATGACCGATGAAAGCTGCCGAAATGTCCACTTATCTGTTTTCAGATATGCACTTCCAAATTCAATTGCTGACACAAAAACAGATATCGCATATTGGTATGGTTCCAAGGAGGCCTGGCTGGGGAAAAAATACGCGAACTGTATGATATCAAAAATACCCAGTGTGACGATCAAGGTTTTCAAAGGATTTGACCACGGGGAACTGTGTATCGGAAATCCGGATTTGTATATAAAAGAAGTGACTGAATTTTTAAATTCATAACCTCCCAGCACACCATTTACCCACGGCGTAAAATGCTGCGGGATTTTTTTCGCTTTACGCTTTAAAAAAGACGAGGAATCAAGAAAAATTAGAACTATTAAAATCTGAATATGGAGAGAAGTAAGCAGGAAAAAAATATCCATTATAAATACAAGGCTCTGTCACAATAAAATGGCTGAAAGTACAAATATATATTCCCTTTCGTGTGTTTTTCTGATATGCTTTTCTAATACTACGTACCCTATGTTGCCACATTTTAAAAGAAAGAAGATGATGTTATGACGTTGTTGACAGCACTTATTATCAGGACTATTCTTATTGTTACAATAACTGACTCGATTGTGTTTTATGTTATATCCAAAAGAAAATTAGTTATAACAGTTCCTTTTGTAATCAGTGTTATTGTTGTTACAATAGTTCCATTAGTTATTAATATTTGGTTTGCACTTTACAGATTCGGAATAATATAGACTAATTTAGCAATTTTGCAGGAATCTTTATTTATTTCTTTTGTTTATCACTGGTTTAATAAGGTATACTAATATTAGAATGATTTAATATTGATCAAATAATTGCAAATCGAGGAGGATTATGATGACAAAAATTGGGATAATATTAGGCAGCACTCGACCGGGACGGAATGGGGAAGCGGTTGCAAAATGGGTTGACGGACTGGCACAGAAACAGACAGATGCCACATTTGAGTTAGTGGATGTTGCGGATTACAATCTGCCCCTTTTAGATGAGCCAAATCCGGCTATGAAGCAGCAGTATACAAAAGAACATACCAAAGTCTGGTCAAAGAAAATCAGCGAATTTGACGGATTTATCTTTGTAACAGCCGAATATAACCACAGCATTCCCGGCGCCTTAAAAAACGCCATGGATTTTCTGAATGTGGAATGGCAAGACAAAGCTGTCGGATTTGTGGCTTACGGCAGTGCCGGCGGAACCCGGGCGGTTGAAGCACTGCGACTGGTAGCCGGCGAACTCCACATGGCCGATGTCCGGGCCCAGGTGATGCTCTCACTTTTTACAGATTTCAAAAATATGAGCGAGTTCACCCCCGATCCACGCCACGAAAGTGCCATGAGCGACGTGTTTGATCAGGTCATTGCCTGGAGTAATGCGCTAAAGACCTTACGCGTTTAAGCACGATCGCTTTTAAAGGGCGGACCCGTCCAATCAAATGAAAATATCATAGAAAACCAGCATTCGGGACAAGCATCCCGGATGCTGGTTTTTTTGTCGTAGATCAAGAGTGAACCCAGAGTTTGGAAATTATTAAAGGTATTGTCTTTACCGCTTAAAATCATCATCCTCCGCATTTGGCTTTATACTTTTATATTTATATAAATAACTTTGATACACTCAATTTTCTACTATTGAATCGAGCTCATCAACTCAAAGAAATATTTTGCATCTTGAGTTTTATAAAGATTGTACCAAGAATCTAAGGTTTGTGGTGAAAATACCTCTAGAATTTTCAATATGTGCAAAGTAAATTCAAGAGGAGCTATTCCAGAGGCAGTAATCAAACTTCTATCAGTTACTGCGTATTCTTGCTTATAATATTTTTCTCCTGCATAGCTTGGACAGACCATTTTTAGATACCCCAGGTCATTGCTTGTATGAGCTCGTTTATTCAATACTCCTTCCATAGCAAGTCCTATTGTAGCACCACAAATTGCCCCTACAACAATACCTTTCTCTAAACATTCTTCAGCCATTCTTATAATGGGAGCATGAATTGCTTCTGTCCATGTATTCCCACCAGGTAGAATCAAAGCAACTGTCTCTTCAATACTACACTCCTTAAGTTCAATTTCTGGCAATATTTCCAGACCTCCCATTGTAGTAATAGGGTTCTTGTTAATTCCTACAGTTACTATTTTTAGAGGCATTAATCCCTTTTTGTAGTACCTTCCCGAATTGATTTCAGTACTTAAATAACCTATTTCCCAGTCTGCCATTGTATCAAATACATAAAGATATACTTTGTTTTTCATTTTCTATTCCTCCACTTTCATTTTATTAGTACTATTTATCACAGGATAGTTTCAAGCTCCATCTTAATCAATTATATATTATCTTTACTGACAAATTCAGTCAGTGGAGATAATAGTCCAGCAAATCTTTAAGAATTGATGCCATAGCAGCTTTAAAACTATTTGGTTCAAGCACCTTTATTGCTCTACCATATGGAAGTAGAATATGAGGAACATAGGTATGGATTGAGTATTCATCCATTAAAAAAATCGTTCTGCATTCAGTTCGTTTTATCAGATGATATCCTAAAAACCAATGTGCACTTAGGTCATTCAATGCTTCTGACTTGCCCTCAATTACTAAAGTGCAAAGTCCTACTTTACTTTCTATATTCGATAATAAGCTTTCTGTAAAAAACTCACGTGCCGAAAAAGCTTCAGGACGCTTAAACGTATTTTTAGTGCTTATAATATTTATTATTCTATCTACCCTAAAGTTACGAATTTCATTCCTAAGATGGCAAAATGCAATAGTGTACCATTTATTGTTCCAGTAAAGCATCCCATAGGGGTCAACAACCCTATGCTTGGGATGACCTTCATAACCTGTACAGTATTCAATTTCCATAGAGCATTCATTTGCAACAGCTTGCTCGAGTTCCATTAATATAGGTTTGACAGCTGGATCGCAAATACGGCTCGCTACTTCAAATCCAACTAAATGACGATTGAGAACTTTTTCTTGTTCTTGATTCGAAAACATCTTTAACTTTGATGTTGCACTATTTAGTGATTCCATAAAAGGATATCCTGATTCCATTGCAAAAACAGCAGCATGCAAAAGTGATTTCTTCTCTTCAAGATCAAAAAACAGGGGTGCTCGGATAAAATTGTTAAGCAAACTATATCCGCCGTTATGACCAGGCTCCGATATTATTGGCACTCCACTAACACACAGTGCATCCATATAACGATAAACTGATCGTATGTTTATTTCTAACCTTTCGGATATTTGCTTTGCAGTTATTTTTGCACCTGAATTCAGCATCCATAAAATTGCTAGCATATTATCATTTTTTGGCATAATGCGCCCCCTAATCTGGTTAACAATTAAATTTTATCCGTTTTCATATAGCGCGTCAAGGAAATGTGCAATTTGAAGGTTCTTTGCTTGCTTAAAGCCGGAAGAAGTCTTCAGCTATGCAAAGGGTTTAATACTAACAGCTACCTCAAGTACTTTGGCGGGATGAACAAGGGTCGGCCGAATAGCGAGGATTTGAAAAACGCCGAGGAATTTGCATTGAACCTGGTAAGGGGTTGAACATTCGTATCGCATGACAGCATCCTAATAAATAGTTGTTGATATAACACTAAAAATACTATAAAATACAAAAATAGTATTTATTTTTTTGTTGCGGCTTAAATGTTTGATTCTACCCCAAATTTAATCGAAATGAGGAGAAATCAGTATGAATGATGATGGCGGAAAAGTAACGGGAAAAATTGAATCTGTTTCTGGCAATGACGAATTGCCAGCAGAAGAAATGGATTCAAAAAATCATGAGACAAGTGAAAATAGTTTACCGCAAGAAACACCCCCTCCGAAAAAAGGTAAAAAGAAATTAACAATTATTTTAGGAATCGTTGGTGGCATATTACTTCTTGCAGTCCTGACTTTTTTCATTGTCAATCAGTTCACCACGCCAAATTCGAATCAGAATTCAGATGATAAAACAATTGAGAATACCACGGATAAAGAAAAATTAAAAAAGTTGTATGATGAACTCATCAGTTCTTATGTCGCATCAGGAAAATCCGAAGCTGAAATACTCGCATTATTGGAAAAAGCGACTAAAGAAACAGGGGATCAAAGCTATATGACAGAAAAAGAAAATTATATTGTTAAGAATCCAAACTTCAATCTGGCTCCCGGAGCCTATCAGGGAACACAGAGGTTGGAAATTATTAAAGGTAATGCTACTGATAAACTATTCTATACAATGGATGGCAATGTCCCGGAAAAAACCTCGATGGAATATACAAGTCCCATCAGTCTCCCCATCGGTGAAACTACGGTTAAAGTGATTGAAGTCAATCTAAAAGGTGTGTCCAGCCCGGTATTAGAAGGCAAATACATTCTTACCAGCCCTGAAAGCAATCTCACCGCAGAAGAATTGATCAACAGATTATCTGGGGTCTGGTACAAAGAAGACACCAGCAGCGCACTGCAAATATCCCAAACGACCTTCCGCGAATACATACCAAAGCCCCTATCTACAGGAGGTGGAGATTTTGTTGTTGTGAGTACGACTGAAAATGGCGGAATCATTAAAATAAGCAATTTTACGGTTGAAGGTAATAATCAAGGGGACATGCTCGTCGACGTTGATCTTGGAGCGCCAGGGGATAATAAATTCAGTTTTCGATATGAAGGCAGAGACTGGCGGGAATTTACTGCAGCCGAATATCTCGGCGGCAACCAATATCGTTTGCCTTTCGCATTTGCCGGATCCGATATTATGACAATGAACTAGTTTTGAATTTACTGCCAAAGTGAAAATTCCTGGACTTTTAATCGGGCTGGGAGCTTTCGCTTTGGGTCCCTGTGGCGGTACCATAGCCATAGAAGCCAAAAACCACAAAGTGTGTGATCGTATAAAACAAAAAAAGAATACAGTATTTTGGTTAATGATTAGGAGATCGGCGTTATGTTATTTAAAGAATTTGGAAACAAAAGTAATAAAGCGATCATTCTCATCCATGGATACGGCATATCCTGGAGAATGTGGAAACCTCAAATAGATGTTTTCAGTCAAGATTATTTTGTTATCGTACCGGTATTGGATGGTCATGATACCGAAAATAATTCGACGTTTACGACGGTTGAAAAAGCGGCGGCTGATATAATCGATTATGTTACCCAAACATATGGGAAACAGGTATTCGCAATTTGCGGGGCATCGCTTGGGGCGACAATTGTGGTAGCAATACTTGCACAGAATCGCCTCGACGTTGCTAAGGCAATTGTTGATGCAGGACCTATCGTTCCAATGAATCAACTCTTGCTGGACTTGTCTGTGAATTATAGAATAAGACAAGCGCATAGCATGAAAAAAGGAAGCAGATTTTTGAAGTATCTTTTAAGTCGGACCTTTTATCCCCCGGAAATGGTTGATGACGTTTTTAGAATTGGTGCAAACATGACCGATGAAAGCTGCCGAAATGTCCACTTATCTGTTTTCAGATATGCACTTCCAAATTCAATTGCCGACACAAAAACAGATATCGCATATTGGTATGGTTCCAAGGAGGCCTGGCTGGGGAAAAAATACGCGAACTGTATGTTATTAAAAATACCCAGTGTGACGATCAAGGTATTCAAAGGATTTGACCACGGCGAACTGTGTATCGGAAATCCGGATTTGTATATAAAAGAAGTGACTGAATTTTTAAATTCATAAACTTCTAACACACCAATCACCCACCACAATAAAATGGCTGAAAGTAAAAAAGAAATTCCCTTTCGTGCGTTTTTCTGATATTATTTTACTATATTACATACCCTATATTGCCACATTTTAAAAGAAAGAGGATGATGTTATGATGTTGTTTACATCACTTATTATCAGGACAATTCTTATTGTTACAATAACTGACTCGGTTATATTTTATGTTATGGTCAAAAGAAAAATAGCGATAACGGTTCCGTTTGTAATCAGTGTTATTGCGGTTACACTAGTACCATTAGTTATTAATATTTGGTTTGCGCTTAGCAGAGCGGGAGTAATATAGACTAATTCAGCAATTTGCAGGAATCTTTAATTATTTCGTTTGATTCTCTCCGGTTTAACGAGTATACTAATATTAGATGCATTTAAAATCATTAAATAATTGCGTAAATCTTTGATTAGAGGTCTGCTTAACGTTTTGTTATGCAGACCTCTTTTTTTTAGGATGCGGGAAAGTGGGGAAGTCAACGGCAGCTTATTTTGTTGATGAAATCCTTAATTACGGTATAGCTATCGTGACCTTCAATCATGTGTCCACCAGTGTTGTAAATAGCTGTTGTAGCATTCACTCTTGCGAGAAGTTTTTCAATGTTCTCATAGCTTGCCATAGGGTCATCTTTTGCGTGAATAACAAGAATGGGACAAGATATTTCCTCTAACGCATATTCATCATAATTGAGTGTCATATCAATATTGGTAATTTCGGTATCTGCAATAACTCCTTGTCTACGCTCTTTTACAGGCAGCATGGTTTCTAAAAGATTGGTATCATTATTGCTGCTTCCCAACATAGAATTAAAAATCGGGCTAAAATATTTCAAACAAAACCACATAGGAAAATCATTAACTATAAACTCTGGTGGCCCCATCATGCCAAGCTCACTTAGCTCTCCAATATCTCTTTTTTTATCTGGGACACCAGATGATAATAAAATCAGTCCCTTAGTTCTTTCTGGATATTTTAATGCAAATTGTAGTCCTGTTGCTCCACCAGCAGAAGTACATAATATATATGCTTTTTCTATTCCTAATTCATCTAGTAATTCTTTAAATACTTTAGCTTGATTTTGAGGGGTTGGATTTTCTGGTAATGCTGAACCAGGGTAGCCAAATCGTGAAATAGATACTTTTTTACAATCATCCTTAACTAACTTATTCAAGCTAATATATCCTTGGTCATAACCTCCAAATATCCCATGAGAAATCAAGACAGTTTCACCTTGTCCATCATCAACATAGCTCATTTCTCCAAATTCAGTATTAAGTGTTTTTACATCATAAGAATTCAATCGCTCATATGCCGAATTCATATCGATACGATACATAATAAAAGTTACAATTGAGAACACCATAATTAGAATAAGTAATATATATAACATTTTTCTCATTTTTTTCTCTTTTATTAATTGCATTAGTTTTTATCTCCATTTTCATAATTTTTCGCAAAAGCTTCAACATGAAGAATGATTATTTCTTTTAGATGTTGTAAATCTATTGAGGCTGAATCATATTTAAATAACAGAAGAAATAACGGGGAATAAAAATGCAAAGCCATGATATAAGGGTCTGTTTTAATAAACTTTCCACTTTCTATTAAAGAATTAAATAAGCTGGATTCGTACTTTAATACATCATCGATAAATATTTCATTAAATAGCTTTGAAACTTTATTATTAGAATACTGCTCTATAATAAGCATTTTTCTAAATTTTGAAGCCAAATTGTCATTAAGATAGTAATTAAACAAATCAAAACACATTGATGATAAATCCTGCAAACTAACATTTTTATAATTTTCTACAGTATTAGTCAATCTTGGAAAAGTATAAGTACTACGCGCTTTCTTCATTCTTTCTGACATCTGTTTTAAAACAGTATCAAATATTTCTTGTTTGCTTTTGTAATGATTGTATATTGAACTATCTTTTATTCCTACGGCCTTTGCAATTTCTTTTACAGATACACCCTCATATCCATACTTAGAAAATAAATTTAATGCTTCTTTCCATATTTGTTCTTTTGTGTTTTTAATGATAATACCACCTTTCAAATTAACTAGTGTTTGCTAGTCAATGTAATTATACTAGCAAACACTAGTTTAGTCAATATGTTATTATTTTAAAGTTTTCAAATAGATACAAATCAAAATTTCTTTATATCTATTTGATCATTATAAAATGCTTGATGGAAGAACAATACGAATTTTCTTCACAGAAAAGAAAGCTAATACTAAGTATGCTTGTTATTGCGGCAAAGTTACCGAAGAACAGGTTATCGGAGCTGTTAATTTTGTTCATACTGTTTTTAATGAATTTTTTGCAGGTGATTATTCTCAGAAAGGACAAAAGACCTTCAGTGATTATTTAGAATCTAAATTAGAAGAACTATCCCAGGCTTTAAATAACGTTCATAAAAGGATGAGAGGTCTTAAAAATGACAGTAACAGGCAAAACTTAACTAAGAAAATCAACGAATTTGACGGATTTATCTTTGTAACAGCCGAATATAACCACGGCATTCCCGGTGCATTAAAAAATGCTATCGATTATCTGAATATGGAATGGAAAAACAAAGCAGTCGGATTTGTCGCATACGGCAGCGCTGGTGGGACTCGGGCCGTTGAATCGCTCAGACTGGTAGCTGCTGAACTCCATATGGCCGATGTCCGGGCACAGGTTATGCTCAGCCTTTTTACTGATTTCCAAAATAAGAGTGTGTTTACACCAGACCCACGTCACGAAAGATCCCTGAACGACGTGTTTGATCAGGTCATTGCCTGGAGTGATGCGTTAAAGACATTACGCGTTTAAACACCGATAATTTTTTAAAAGCTGAACCGACCAGTAAATTGATAACGGTTCAGCCGGTTAAATGTATATTTACCATAGAAAACCAGAATCCGAGATAGGCATCCCGGATTCTGCTTTTTTTGTCATAATGGATGCAATTGTAGTTAAAATAAACTTATTTAATAAATTCCAAGTTTATTGACAATACCTTCAAAAGCATTTGCTTGTTTCTGACAAACGAGTAACGAAGAAGATGATTGATGAGACATTATTTCTATTACTCACAAANTAGTTATTAANTNTATTNATAACTANTTTGACAACGACATATAAAGCGTGTATAATTTGCTTAACGGAAGGAGTGATGTTATGGTAAAGGATTTAGTGACAACATGCCCAAGATGCGATAATAAACTTATTGCAACCAGACTGACCTGTAACAACTGCGAATTAGAGTTAAATGGTGATTTCCCATTAAGTAAGTTCGAGTATCTCTCAGAAGATGAACTGGAGTTTGTTGAAAGTTTTTTAAAAGCCCAGGGGAATTTCAAGACCATACAAAACGATATGGAGATGTCCTACCCGGCAGTTAAAAAGAAGTTTAGTGAAATTCTGGAAAAATTAAATCTATCCCCGATAAAAAATGAAGAAAGAGATGAGGTCATGATGATAAGTGCAGGTGTTCAACCAATCAGCGAAACCGATAGCCCCGTTGTTATGAGGATCAAGGAAAAACTTAATGCCAGTGACGGTCATGCCTCAATTCCTCTATTCAAAGGGGATCTTTGTGAAATTGGTTATGATCCCAATGGAAAAGGTTTGATCTCTCCAAAGATTCCACCAGCTAATCAGTTGGTTTGGGAAGCTTTTGATGCGGCCGTCGAAGTGGTTATTCAGAACGGTGGCAAAGCAAAAAAGGGCAATGCTCAATCCGGCGGAAAACTTGGAAGCGATAAATTACCGCTAGATTCCGTTGAGGGATACATCGCTCATAAGGTGCATGGCGCAGAGCTTGGAATGACTGCTTTCGGACCGGGTTTCGTCATTGCAGCAGTACTGGATTGGGCAGACATCTGTCGCAATGAAAGAGGGTATTTGACGATTGTTCCAGGCTTTAAGAGTTTAATCAAATAATTTGTGGGAGGAAAGCATGAATTCATTAGAGAAGCAATTCAATGAAGATATGAAAAACCTATACCTGACAGCAAAAAAAGAACTGAACTATAAGGCAACACGATTTTGGCAACTTGTTAGTGACAGGGGCGGTCTTCAAGCTGCCAAAACCCTGATCGCTAAAGACAACGGTTCAACGGGGTTTGAAGTACTCTGGGAAAATAAACGATTGGATCTTTCAGTTGAAGCCCATGTACTAAAACCTGAATATATTGAACTTTTTACCGAAGAAGAACGAGACAAATGCAGAAAAAAGCTGGAGGCATGCGGCTATATAGTAGTTTGATTGCAATGCAGTAATGAGGGGCTTAGTTCTTTAGAAGTATTGAAAAAGGCAAGGTTCAACTAAATATAAAAAAATTAAAACAGGTCGATTTAAACCCCTTTGCCACAGGGTACATCTCAACGAAAATATTTTGAACATAATATGAAAATTCATTCACCAGTCGTTTTTGCGCTGGTGTTTTTATGTTGCACATACATTGACGAAATAGGAAATATGATCTACAATATTAATTATCCAATTATAAATTTATGTAACAGAAGATAATCAGAACCTGGACTAAAAATGACCTGGTTCTTCTTGAAAATTATTCAGAATATAAAATAAATATTGATATGGTAAACGTTGGGCATATTGCACGGAATGCGGAGAAATAAAGATCGAAGCTGAGCTGGCATCATACCAATATTGTAAAGGCATTTGCCGTGCTTGCAGTAAAAAACAAGATCTGTTAAAAACTGAGGGGATAATCAATGAAATCAAACTATGAATTTTTAATCGATCACTTTCCGGAACTGGCCATGATGGGAAGCTTGGCAGAAGACTACCTGTACACAGACGGGAACTCCTGTATCATCAAGCTGGGTCTCTTCGGGGAAACCATGGTCAATTTCATGATGGTGCTTGACAATGTCCCGCCGCCGCTGGTGGAGAATACCCACGCCAACCGGATCAAAACGCTGAAAAAAGAAGGTTTGATTGCTCCGGAAATTGACGACATTTTTTACGCCCTGCGTAAAGCCAGAAACAAGGCCGTCCACCAAGGCTACGATTCCTATGATGATGCGGTGATCCTGCTGGAAATGGCCTACAATCTGGGAGTCTGGTTTATGCAGGTTTACGGCGACTTTGCCTATGAACCTGCCGGTTTCATTCTTAAAAAACAACAACCCCTTAGCGGTACCGTCCTGTATACGAAAAAAACAAAGGCCCAATTAAAGCAACAGGAAAAACTGGAAGCTCTCGAAAAAGAAAAACTGAAACAACAGCTGGAAGAAAAAGAAGCAATTATTGAAGTCCTTCAAAAAAACGTGGTCAGGCATTTTGCCATAACCCCAGCTACAATCCAGGAACGCGCGAAACAGGCCAAAACAGCCACGGACCACCTTAATCTCTCCGAAGCCGAAACCCGGTATCTCATTGACGCTCAGCTCAATAAAGTTGGTTGGGAGGCAGATACCGTCAATCTCTGCTATGCCAAAGGAACCCGCCCCCAGAAAGGCAGAAATCTGGCCATAGCCGAATGGCCCACGGATTCAACCGTCAGCATAAAAGGCTATGCGGATTACGCCCTGTTTGCGGGAATCCACCTGGTGGGGATCATCGAGGCCAAACGCTCGGCCATCGACATTCCGGCAGTGATTGATTATCAGTGCAAATCCTATTCCAGAGCCGTCAAAGAAGCGGATGCCGCCTATGTCATCGAGAACTGGAATGGCTACAAGGCCCCCTTTCTTTTCGCCACCAACGGCAGAAAATATCTCAAACAGCTCGAAACCAAATCCGGGATCTGGTTTCGGGATGCCCGTAAGGAATCCAACATTCCCAAAGCCCTTCAGGGATGGATGAGTCCCAACGGCCTTCTGGAATTATTGGAGAAAGATATCGAGGCCGCCAATAACGCATTAGCGGCCCTGCCCTATGATCTTCTCAGGGATAAAGACGGCCTGAATCTTAGGGCCTATCAGATCGGCGCCATCGAAGCTGCGGAAAAAGCCATTATCAATGGCCGGGAAACCGCCCTGCTTTCCATGGCAACGGGCACCGGCAAGACCCGAACCATTCTGGGACTGATTTATCGGTTTTTAAAAACCGGTCGATTCAAACGCATTCTTTTTCTGGTGGACCGCTCCGCCCTTGGGGAACAGGCCCAGGATGTTTTCAAAGAAGTGAAGCTGGAAGATTTAATGACACTGGATGAAATCTACAACATCAAAAATCTTGACGACAAAGACATTGAAAAAGAAACGAAAATCCATGTGGCAACCGTCCAAAGCCTGGTAAAACGGATACTCTACAACGAAGAAGAAACCATGCCGGCGGTAACCGACTACGATTTGATTGTCATTGACGAAGCCCATCGGGGTTATATTCTGGACAAGGAACTCAGCGAAGACGAAATGCTCTATCGGAACCAGGACGACTTCATCAGTAAGTACCGAACTGTCATTGAATACTTTGATGCCGTTAAAATCGCAATGACAGCCACCCCGGCGCTGCACACCAGCCAGATCTTCGGTAAGCCCGTCTTTAACTATACCTACCGGGAAGCCGTCATCGAAGGCTTTCTGGTGGATCACGATGCCCCTCATACCATTATCACAAAGCTCAGCCAGGAAGGCATCATCTATGAAAGAGGAGAAACCGTGGCCATCTACGACCCTGTTACCAATGAAATCATAAACAGTGACGAACTGGAAGATGAGCTCAAATTCGATGTGGAACAATTCAACCGAAAAGTCATTACCGAAAACTTCAACCGCACCGTATTAAATGAAATCGCCAAAAACCTTGATCCCGAAGCCGAAGGCAAAACCCTGATTTTTGCGGTTGACGACAACCATGCGGATTTGATTGTCAAAATACTCAAAGAGTACTATGCACCCATGGGTGTGGACAACGACGCCATTATGAAAATCACCGGCAGCGTCGGCGGCGGCAACAAGAAAAAGGTCATGGAAGCCATCAAGCACTATAAAAACGAAAAGTTCCCCAACATCGCCGTCACCGTGGATCTCCTGACCACAGGAATTGATGTTCCGGAAATAACCACTCTGGTTTTTATGCGCCGGGTAAGGTCCAGAATTCTGTTTGAGCAGATGATGGGGAGAGCCACCCGGCTTTGTCCGGAAATCGGGAAAACCCACTTCGAGATTTATGATCCCATCGGTGTGTATGAATCCCTGGCCTCGGTTAACACCATGAAACCGGTGGTTGCCAATCCCAGTACCAGTTTTGCGGACTTGCTAACCGGCCTCATTACCCTGAGCACCGAAAAACAAACACAAAATCAGATCGACATGATCATTGCCAAGGTTCAGCGCACCAAACGCAGCATGGATGACGTGACATTGGCACATTTCAGTGATCTTACCGACGGACAAACCCCGACAGCGTTTATCGAAATGCTCCGGGGCATGCCGGTCAGCGATGCGAAAACCCATCTTCTCAACAACTCCCAGATTTTTGAACAATTAGAGGCGGGCAGTTTCAATCCGAGCAATGCGGTGGTGGTATCCGATAAGCCGGATGTCCTGGTCAGCCATACCCGGGGCTATGGGGAAGGCAAAAAGCCCGCCGACTATCTGGAAGAATTCAAAACCTTCATCACCGACAATTTAAACAAAATTCTGGCCCTGAACATTGTCTGCACCCGGCCCAACGAAATGACCCGGGAAAGCCTCAAAAGCCTGAAGCTGGAACTCGATAGAAACCAATTTACCGAACAAATGTTAAATAGCGCCTGGAAAGAACTGACCAATGAAGACATCACCGCGGATATCATCAGCCTGATCAGACAGCAGGCCATTGGCTCCCCGCGGATCAGCCATGAAGAACGGATTAAAAACGCCGTGTCACGGTTAAAGAAAAAACATGAATTCAGCAAAATGGAACTCAATTGGATTGACCGGATTGAAAAAAATATACTGTTGGAAACCGTACTGGAACGAACTACCTTTGACTCTGGGTCATTTAAAACATTAGGAGGCTATGACAAAATAAATAAAGTCTTTGGCAACCAATTGAATGATATAATTACCGAGTTAAACAACTATTTATATGATGACGGAGGAAAAGTAGCTTAATGAATAATCAGGAAATTGTTGGAAAATTATGGAACCTCTGTAACGTGCTTCGGGATGATGGGATCACCTATCACCAGTACGTCACCGAACTCACCTATTTATTATTTTTGAAAATGGCCAAGGAAACAAATACCGACGAACCGATACCAGAAGCTTACCGCTGGGATATTCTGGCTAAAAAACAGGGGATCGAGCTGAAACGTTTTTATACTGAACTGCTCAACCATCTGGGAGAAAAATGCACCGGGAGAATCCGTGAAATCTATGCGGGTGCCCGTTCTAATATTGAAGAGCCCAAGAATCTCGAAAAGATCATCACCAACATCGACGGTCTGGACTGGTATTCCGCCAAAGAAGAAGGCCTCGGAAATTTATATGAAGGCCTTTTGGAAAAAAACGCCAACGAAAAGAAATCCGGCGCCGGCCAATATTTTACCCCCCGGATTCTGATTAACATTATGACCCGGCTCATGGCGCCCCAGCCTGGGGAACTTTGTAACGATCCTGCCTGTGGCACCTTTGGGTTTATGATTGCCGCCGATCGCTATGTGAAAAAGCATAACGACGAAAATTTCGACTTGCCCCTGGAAGCCCAGGATTTCCAGAAATTCAAAGCCTTTACCGGCTGCGAACTGGTTCACGACACCCATCGGCTGGCTCTGATGAATGCCATGCTTCATGACATTGAAGGGGAGATTCTGCTGGCGGATACCCTTTCCAACCAGGGCAAGGTCATGAAAAATTATGACCTGGTGCTGACCAATCCGCCTTTCGGAACAAAAAAAGGGGGAGAGCGCACCACCCGGGACGATTTAACCTTTCCTTCCTCTAACAAACAGCTTAACTTTCTGCAACACATATACCGGAGCCTGAAAGCCAACGGAAAAGCCCGGGCAGCTGTGGTGCTTCCGGATAATGTGCTCTTTGCCGACGGTGACGGCGCCTCCATTCGCGGGGACCTGATGAACAAGTGTAATCTCCATACCATCCTGCGTCTGCCCACAGGCATTTTTTATGCCCAGGGAGTAAAAACCAATGTGCTTTTCTTTACCCGGGGGAAAACCGAAAAGAATAACACCAAGGACGTCTGGATCTACGACCTGCGCACCAACATGCAAACCTTCGGCAAAACTAAAACCCTCAAGGAAGAACACTTTGTGGATTTCATCAAAGCCTATACCGCCGAAGATCGTGCTCTGATTGAAGATGAGCGCTTCAACTGTTTTACCAGAGAACAGATCAAAGCAAAGAATGACAGCCTTGATTTAGGCCTGATAAGGGATGACAGCATCATCGACTACGAAGATATGCAGGACCCCATTGAAAGCGGGGAAGAAGTAGTGGCCAAACTGGAAGAAGCCGTCGATCTGATCCAGAGCGTGCTTAAAGAACTCCGATCATTGGAGGCATAGCATGGCGAAGAAGAAAAAAGAAATGACGGTTGAGGAAATGCTGGAAGAGGCGCTGGTAAAGGAAGAGGAATGGCCTTATGAGGTGCCTGGGAATTGGGTATGGACGAGGCTGGGTAACTTGGCGAAGACTATTTCAAAAGGAACTACACCAAAAGGCGGGAAAAATGCATATATAGATAAAGGCATTGCTTTTCTTCGTATAGAAAATATTACTGAAAATGGAATAATTGATTTTAGTCAGATAAAATTCATTGATGATGATATTCATAATGGTTATTTGAAACGTTCCAAACTAGCAGAAGGTGATATTTTAATATCGATTGCCGGTACTTTAGGGAGAACTACAATTGTAAAGAAAGAACATTTACCAATGAATACCAATCAAGCTGTTGCTTTTATTCGATTAGTTAATGGTGATAAAGTAAGTAACAAATACATAGAAAACGCATTAGCAAGTACAACATTACAAAGAATTTTATTAGATCAAACAAAGGTAACATCAATTCCAAATTTAACTTTAGAAATTATAAGCAATTGTCCCGTACCCCTCCCACCCCTAGCCGAACAGCAGCGAATTGTTGACCGCATTGAAAGCCTTTTTGAAAAGCTGGACCAGGCTAAAGACCTGATCCAGGAGGCCCTGGACAGCTTCGAAAACCGCAAAGCAGCCATCCTCCATAAAGCCTTTACCGGGGAATTGACGAAAAAGTGGCGGGAAGTTAATGGGGTTGGGATGGAGAGTTGGGAAGAGAAGTATTTTGTCGGAATAGGAAAACTTGAAAGAGGAAGATCAAAGCATAGACCTAGAAATGCACCAGAACTCTTTGGAGGAATCTATCCATTTATTCAAACTGGTGATGTTGCAAATGCGAATATCTTTATAAAAGAACATAAGAAAAATCTGAGTGAATTAGGTTTAAAACAAAGTCGATTATTTCCAAAAGGGACGTTATGCATTACAATCGCAGCGAATATTGGTGATGTTGCAATACTTGACTATGATTGTTGCTTTCCAGATAGTGTTGTTGGTTTTACGCCAAATGAAGAAACAATTTCAAAATTTGTTTACTACTACATGTGTGTAATTAAAGCAGATTTAGAACACTTTGCTCCTGCAACGGCTCAAAAGAATATTAATTTAAAAATATTAAATGAGATTCTTATAAACATGCCATCATTTAAAGAACAGCAGGAAATCGTTTGTATCCTCGACGACCTCTTTGAAAAAGAACAAAATGCCAAAGAACTCTACGATCTCATTGAACAGATAGAAGCCATGAAAAAAACCATCCTCGGCCAGGCATTCCGTGGGGAACTGGGGTCGAATGATCCTCAGGAACAAAGAGCGGTGGCACTACTTAAAGATATATTGACAATAAAATCTGATTGCTAGAATATTGCTGTATTTAGACTACCAAAACAAGGAGGCAGAAATATATGTCAAAAAGTAGGCGCGCAAATGCTGTTATATTTGGTTTTGATTTTCAAGTAAATGCGGCAATCGTACTTATGCTTGAAAATATTGAGGATTTAAAATCGCTGCGTTTGGAGGGCAACTATGAGGATATAGAGCTGGAATTAGAGAACGGACAATATATTATAGCACAGGCAAAAGCGGTTGAACAAAGTAGTTCGGATTTTAGAAACGTTCGGAAAAACTTAAAAAAATCGCTTATTTCCTTATCGGAAGGCAGTCAAAAGGTTAATGCCCAACAACTGATATTAATTACTAATTCACCTAATCCTTTAAATGAAGAGGCTTCTAAGAGCGTATTTTTTGGAACTGCATACCGTGACTTTTCGTCATTGCCTGCGTCTTCAAAGAGTTTGATAGAGAGCTACCTAAATCAAATCATTGATCCGTTGGATTTAGGTAAATTCATGATTCAAGTGTTGCCGTTCGAAACTGATATTGATTCTGAACGGTATAAAATTGTTAAACAAACGGTGGATGATTTCATTTGCGAATTAAATTTAAGTATTCCTGGATTAGGAAAGAAACTTCTGAATATTTGGCATGAAGAAGTTTTTAAAAATGGTACAAGGAAAGATGAAACGATTCGGTTGAAGAAAAAAGATATAATTTGGCCGATAATAGTTATTACAACTGATGTTAAGCGTTGCGATGACTCTTTTGCTGAGATATTTGATTCTAGTGTTTACGATGAAATTGTCTACCGATATAAGGACACAATAGAATCTTGTTGTGAGCGCTGCGAATTTTTTATTAAAGTTCTTTGCGACTATAACGAATACCAAACCACAAAAAAACTTGCTGAGAAATGTATGGATTTTGCCTTAAATAAATGGGTTGACTATCTTTCTGAATTTGACATTGGTACAATTGATGACGAAACGAAAAAGGGATTAATCCAGATTATTCTTTACAATATTGTACGGAATCGAATTACAATTGATAAAATCAAAAGGGGGGTGAAACTGTGATTTTTAAATCTATCCGACTCAAAGAGGGATTTATTCAACGTAAAATAACATTTACTGAGGGGGTTAATTTGATTCACAGTAAAAAAAACAGCCGAGGAAAAACCACCCTTCTGCGCTTAATTTTATATGCTCTTGGCTATAACATTCCGAATACTAAGAAAATTAAGTTTAGTAACTGTGAAGTGGAGCTAGTGATTGACTGTGAAACGAGTGGAATAATATCATTGTTACGCTATAATAATATTGCAGTCGAAGTAACTAGGGATTCTGAAAAACAAACCTTTGTGCTCCCGGAACAGCAAAATGAACTACATAAAATTGTTTTTGGAACAGAAAATGTTGATATTCTAAGAAATCTGCTGGGAGCTTATTACGTTGATCAAGAAAAAGGTTGGACGTTGCTTAATCGTGGCATCGTCATTGGGAGTATTCACTTTAATATTGAAGAATTAATTCGTGGGCTTTCTGGATGTGATTGTTCAGAGCTGATTCAAAAGGAAGCACGTTTGTCAAGAGAACTGACAAAATACCGTCAAATATTTAGCATTGCACAGTATAGGGAAACAATAGAAGCAGGGAACCTTGTCACAGAGAGTTATGAAGAAGAATCAGAGATTGCTATTAATCAGCTCCTTTTGCACCAAAAAAGGTTAAAGGTTGAACTGCGTAGAATTGACAACACCTTGTCTGATAATAAACGGTTTAAAAAGTTTGTTGCTGATATGAAATTGCTTGTTCAGTCACCTGACGGATCAACTTTTCCAGTAACGGAAAATAATATCGTTGGTCTAAATGATGCAATAGATTTATTGATTACAAAGAGAAAAATGGTTTCTGCTGAATTTGTTACTGTTTCTAGTCAACTTGAGCGGCTTGAGAAAGAAAAGGATAGTGAACATGAGCAGTTAATGTTTTATGAATCTGCTAGCCTGTCGGAAGTGTTTGATAAGAGAATTGCAAAAATGCCAATGAATCCTATTGCAATTAAGCAGGAAATGAATCGCTTAGAGAAGGATATTAAATCTATTAGAAACAATATCAGTAACATAACCAAAAGTAACAATATTGTTGTTTCATCCATTTCTAAAGACATAGTTAAATATGCAACGGAGCTTGGTTTAGGTGATAAGGATTCGATACCTATAACGTACCTTTTCACTTCTAATCTTAAAGAACTTTCAGGTGCGGTTCTGCACAAAACTGCGTTTGCGTTCCGACTCGCTTACATAATTGCAATTGAAAATGCTCTTAAAATCAGATTACCTATCATCCTTGATTCACCGAGTGGAAAAGAAGTAGACCAAGACAATGTTAAACTGATGATGGAAATTCTAAAAAGAGATTTTGCAGACCATCAGATTATTATTGCATCAATCTTTAATTATGATTTTGATGAAGTAAATAACATAGAAATTAAAGAGCGTTTGATTGAGGAGTGCTAATGAGTAGATTAATAGACAACAGTATAAGAATACCAAAGCATCAGCTGATTTGTGAGAGATAACATGGAACACAAGGGGACGGAGGTTTTGTGTCTGTTACCCGTGTCGTTCCTACTTGTTACATTTTGCGCTGGCCTATTTAATTATTAAAAATTCTGTTTCGAAAGGAATTATGCCATGAAGAAATTAATAGATCCTCAAAAAAGCTCAGAAACCGTTTCTAATATTTTAAAGAAGACATACGATGCTGGTAAAAAAGCTACAGTAAACATTCAAAAAAGTGCCAAATCTTTATCAGATAAAACTAAAAATGACAGTTATTTACGCAAGTTGAAAAAATACAATCCGATTTTCCCTGAATTCTATAGTAGTACTGATTTCAACATACCCAATATAATTATGATTGTTGATGATGCTGTGAGACGTGATGTTGATGTCTGTGAGGGTTCAATTGGTTGGCTTGGCAAAGAAAATGATATTGAAATTATCTATCTTTATGATACAGCAATTGAAATGAGTGGAATACAGTTCATACCTATGGTTACATGCGATACCGTTTATTGTGTTGATAGTTTTGACAGCAATCGATTTATAAAAGCTGATTATATTTTCACGAGAGCACAAGAAGAAAGATTAGCTGAGTTGAAGCATATTGCTTTTTCATTAGGAGCAAAGAGTTGTTCGATCGAAATAAGTGAATCGAACACGGAAACAAATTTAAAAAATAAAGAAAAGAAATTAAGTGAAGAGGTTGGTTTAGCAGATCAAGGAGTTTCTACAGCTGAAAAATTCGAACAAAATATGTCTAAAAAGGAAAGTAATCATAGAAGAGGAAAGACAGAAATGCAATTTGAGGGAAGTAATATTCCAAAAAGACCAGTACTTAAATGGTTTGCTCATGATGGAAATATTAATAGACTTATCGAAATGAGATTTGAAAATGGAAATGCTATCAAATCGGAAATTTTAGAATTAGCAGGTTCATCACTGACTACAATGTCTGAAAAAGCAGCATATGCGATGGATATGGCCATTAAGAAAGCGGCGGTCAAAGGTAAGGTTAAAGGAAGTTCTGCTATAAGTTCCCAGGTAGCAAAAGAGAGTCATAGCAAATTGATTTTCAGAATTGAATTTTAAAATAAAAAAGCAAAGTCGTATCTAGGAACTGAAACTTCTGGACCTGGTGGCAGGCACCACTTAACAGAAACTTGACTTACACGTTGAGAGTTGCGGCATCATCGAGCGTGATCCGGTTCTTTCGATCAATCGTTATCTGGCCCCTGAGTTGAAAGAACTGTTTGTTTTAAAAGGAGTTATCAATGTTTTCGAGAACGTGGCATGGAATAGTACCGCTTAAAATGCGGGCGGCATTTGAATACTATGAATATTGGAGAGACCTGTGTTGTGGAAGAACCCTGTGCCTGACACCAACTTAGGACACCTGTGCCTGACACCAACATATAAAATGGACAGTGCCAGGTTCAGCTTTAACTAATATTGATATAAATGGTCAAGGAGGAGATAATTTGAATCATAGCAATCAAACTGAGGATGATATAAGAGAATTCGCTAAGGGATTACCCTTACTGAAAATGAATAATATATATCGTATGTTTTATGAAATGCTTCCATTATGCGGATTCGGACCAGCAATTGCATTTTCAAGATTTTTAGCATTACATCAAAAAATTGTTTCTGGTTCACACGCACTCATAAATGCGTATAAAAAAGATCATAAAAGCATATGGGGAGATGACCTGGAAGATTCGCTTTGGCAAAGAAGTATGTATTTTGAAAATGCAATTGAGTCTTATAATAAAGTGGTTGACTATGTATATATCATTTTGTATTTCAATTTTGAGCTTTACGGAATCATCGACAAAGAGAAAATAAAAACTAAAGAGGATGTAATTCGTATTTCTGAAAAAATCAAGGGTAAAAAGCTAGGTAAAATTAGCGAGTGGATCAGCAGTAATGAATTTACATCAGATTTTTTTGGAAAATTCGATGATTTTAGATGCTATACGGAAGAAATGAGAAATGTTGCAAATGACATGAAGCATCGAGGTTGTATTACTTTTGAAGGTATTAAGCAGCCTAGATATACGAAGGTAACAAAGGTTATTGATGGAAATGAAATTGACATTACTGATCTAGTTTCAGAATTAATAATTAATCTGGATTCTGAGATTGAGAAATTATCAGAGATTCATAGACGCACCATAGAATTACAAAAAGAGCTTTATACCCTGTGTGATTTTCAAAAGAAACTAACAGATTTTCTGAACAAAAATGGGTTGAACATGCCTGCTTAATCTCAAAAAAACAAACGCTATTGGCACTTTTAATTCACTGACCGGACAACAGCGGTAATCATTGGGTAGCCACCCATCATTCAAAACCTAGGGGATGCCAGTATTGATGCTTCGTATTTCGCCCCTTTAGTGAAGAATTTGCCATTTCTTTATAAAATACGGAGCCTTTCGGAGCCATTACGGAGCCTTTTCGGAGGGATCAAACGGCTTTAATAAGCCATACGAAACCTTCGGAGCCTTTTTTTGACTTATGGCGAAAATCGGTGATTAGATTTTTCTAATCCGTAATATACGTAAAATAAGGGGATAATGGCTTCGAAGGCTTCGAAATTTGCCGAATGCAAAAAACTGTAAATAAATTTAACGGTGCCTGCCACTTAAGTTGTTGTTTCAAAATTGTTAACGGCGGTGTGGGGTTGACATCAAAAGTAATCGATAAAAATCGCTATTAAACTATTCGGAGGTTTTTCCAATGTATTTGAAGATAAATGAGAAAATACAAGTCATTGATAAAGCTATATGCCGACACATCGACCAATTCGAATTGTCTGGCAGAGGCGTGGTTTCCCAAGACATTTTAAAGAACCTCAGAGATTTTGTTGAGCATATAATGCTGAAAGTCTATGATCAAGGTGGTGGCATAAAGGTTGACTGGGATAACATTTGTAAAGCTATTAACTATGTTAAGCCGTTTCCAAAATGGAAAGACCTCACGCGTTTCCACGTTCTTTTACAAAAATCCGTTTCACATTACACACCCGATGAGGAAAACTCAGAACGATTGATGTTGAAATATTTCGTGTATTTGCTGAAAATCAGAGACATCCTTCATAATGAGTTTTCGCTTGACGTTCTTGCTAACCTTGATAAATTTCCGTTGAACACTGATGCTACCCAGCAAGAGTATTACAATAAAATTGCTGAAAAGGTAGATACCTATTACTACCAGAGTAATCTGACTTCGGATAAATACTACATCAGGAAAATCAAGCCGTTTTTTGTCAGTGGGAAAATATACTATGAAGTAACTTTTACGCCAGCAAATGATTATGCAAACAAATTTGACAGGGTAATCGCCTTTACCAGTTTGGAGGTAACCGATTTTTACGCCGATAAATTCGCCCTTGCCAACAGCAGCATTGAAATTCTCGGCAAAACAATGCCTATTCTTATCATAACGGGCTGGGAAGTGGCTATCCGCGATTGTGAGTTTTATAACTTCACAACCCTTATCAGGGGAACAAAAGCTTCAACCGGCTATTCTGAGCAACAAGGCATAGCAAGGTTTTTAACTTCAACCGGTTTCAGCCTGATTGAACTTATCGAATTTTCCGATGATGATTTCATAAAGGTTAAAGCTGTGGCAACACAAAGAACTAAGACAGCCGTGTTCTTTCAAGACTTGGAACGATGCCGAAAGATAATAAAGGCGAATGCACCGGGTAGTAATCTCTTGCGGTATTTGTTGTACCATATGAACAACAAGGTGATTAAAGCACAGTACAATTCCGAGGTAAACACTTTATTGTCTGGGCTTTTTTTCCAATATGGCAGTATCCCGTTCGATACTATTCCATTTAATTTTAACCCGCGAGAATGTTCGTCACGGGCACGTGATTTGTTTGCCTGTATACCTGTCGCTGGGCGTGAGCACGAACTGCTTGCACGGTTTGTGAGAAACAACACTGAAATAAATGGACGGCTCTTTACCCCGCTTGGCGAAGCGAAAGAGCGCTTCGGGGATGATATTGAGTCCCTCGTCGCAGCATACTGCAACGCCTTGTATTACAAACATCGCCAAAATAGCAAACTGGTAATTGAAAATGGTCACATCTTCATTAACAAGTACAAGAATGATGTCCGTTACATCATCGCCGAACTTAAAAAGTTGGCGAAAAGTGGCATTCAAAATTATTCCGCAGCGGTAAGAGTATGGTTGAACGAGCCAAACAACGGTGTTGACTGTGAACAGAAAAAGGCTGCACTCACCCAAATGTTTGAAAATTCGAGGGTGGCACTGGTCTATGGTTCGGCCGGAACGGGTAAATCTACGCTGATAAACTATACGGCGCAATTCTTTGACAAAAAGAAAAAGCTGTTCTTAGCACATACTAACCCCGCTGTTGAAAACCTTAAACGGCGTGTAAAAGCATCTGAATGTAAATTTTCAACGATAACAAAATTCTTGAAATCGAGCGATATTTGTCTGGATTATGACATTATTATTGTTGACGAGTGCAGTACCGTCAGCAACAGCAATATGAGGGGAATTCTCGAAAACCTGTTCACTATTATGGATGGAGACGTGCATAAACTACTACTCTTAGTCGGGGATACATACCAGATAGATTCCATTGAGTTTGGAAACTGGTTTGATATTGCTAGAAAATTTGTTCCAAATGCTTCAATTTGCGAATTGACGACACTTTGGCGTAGCAGTGATGAGGACTTGCAGGAACTGTGGAAAAGAGTTAGGGGAATGAACGGCAAGGAACTTGATGCTGTTCTTGAATCCTTAACCCATCAAGGCTATACAACAAATTTGGATGATTCAATTTTTTCTGCTGTCGAAGTCGACGAAATAATCCTATGCCTCAACTACGATGGTCTTTACGGTATTAACAACATCAATCGTTTCTTGCAGGGGAGCAACTCAAGTGTTGCTGTGACTTGGGGTATTCAGCAGTACAAAGTCAACGACCCGATTCTTTTTAACGATTCAGACCGTTTTACACCTGTGATTTATAACAATATGAAAGGACGGATTACGTGCATCGAAATTCTCGATAAAGGCACAGTCTCAGAGTGCATACAGTTTGACATAGAGTTGGACAAAGTATTGATGGGGACGGATACCTTTGGACAATCCTTTCAGTTGTTGCCAAATGCGCCAAGTGGGAACTCTGTTATCCGTTTTACGGTTACTAAAGGCAAAAGTGCAGACGATGACAACCCCAGAGGTCGGTCTTCAAAAGAAGATATTGTACCATTCCAAATCGCTTATGCCGTGTCTATTCATAAAGCTCAAGGTCTGGAGTATGGTTCGGTCAAAATTGTCATTACCGATGAGATTGACGAACTTATAACTCATAACATTTTTTATACAGCAATTACCCGTACGAGGAACAAGCTGAAAATCTACTGGACACCAGAAGTGGAGAAAAAAGTGCTGGAAAATATAAAGCCGAAGGATATCGGCAAAGATGTTTCACTGCTGCAAGTCGGTCTTTGAGAAATAGCACTGACGGTGCCAAAAAAATGGCGGTGCCAGGCACACTTAACTTATTGACTTAACTTATCGAGGACGATTCTTCCCGTTAACACATGGGACTGAGGTTTTGTGCACCATCTTCTAACGGTGCCGGTCTCAACTTAACTTACTAAGCGCTGCGGGAAAGATAACGATAAAAAAGGAGATGCAAATGAATCCTTGTGAAAAATGGGATCAGCTGATTGAACAAACAGCTTTAGAGCTGCCGGAAACAACCCGGGACTATCAGCCGGAATGGGATGCCGTCCGATATTTTATCGGCGAGTTGATGTTTGCCATGCGCGGTGAGAACAAGAACGGCGACTCACTGTTGACCCTCAAGCTGCCAATCGGCGATGGTGAAATTCTCCGCTCCCGTTATCCGGATATTATTCCCGGCTATCATATGAATAAACAGCATTGGAATTCGCTTCTGCTTGCCGGCGATGTCCCGGAACCGGTTTTGATCGACTGTATCCAACTGGCTTATCAGACCGTGTTTATGAAACTGACGAAAAAGAAACAGCGGGAAATTGCGGAAAGCAGTCCCGCTGCCAGGCTACACTTAATTTAAGATCGTCCGGTTGTTTGACAACCTGATAATAAATTTACAGGAGGTTGATGATGGCATTTGAAGAAAGAAGTTTCAGATCATTTAACGAAAAGGATACAATCCAGGCTTGGATATACAAGCCGATTCGCAAACCCCGGGGAATTGTCCAGATTGTCCACGGTTTTGGCGAACATTCGCGACGTTATCTGCATATGATTCTGAAGCTGAACGAGGCCGGGTTTGTGGTTGCGGCAGATGATCATGTCGGTCATGGTAAAACCGCCGCTGAATCGGGAAATTGGAGTGATTGGGGAAATAAAGGTTACATGACGATGGCCGAAGATGAACACAGCCTGCGCCAATTGGTTCAGGCAGAATATCCGGAGCTGCCTTATTTTATGTACGGTCACAGCATGGGCTCGATGATTGCCCGATCCTATGCCGCCGCCTATGGTGAGGGCATGGACGGGTTGCTGATCTGCGGAACCTCGTCGGTTTTTCCAAAGACCGGGGAGCTGGCTGCGGCACTGCAAAAGTGTATCGACGAGGGCAAAGGTGAAGAAATTGATCCCAGTTATCTAGGGGTTCTTTTTGAATGGATGACGAACCGCATCGCTAATCCCCTGACTCCCAATGATTGGATATCTGGCGATCCGGATATCGTCGCTGATCATGCCAATGATCCCTTCAACAATTTCACCAGCCCGCCGAATATTCGTTCAACCTACGATTTTATCATGATGATTGATAGCATTATCGGTACCCAGTGGGCAGAGAAAGTTCCGGCTGTGATTCCGGTTTATAATATTGCCGGCGATCAGGATCCAGTCGGTCTTTACGGAGAAGGTGTCTATGCGGTTTCAAGCTGGCTGGCGGAAACCGGAAATCAGGTCAAAACAAAGCTTTATTCCGGGTATCGTCATGAAATCCACAATTATCGGGATATTCGTGACGAGGTCGAAGACGGAATGATCGACTTCATCAATGAGATCATTGCGGTTAAGGGAAACTGATTTAAAGAGAAGAAGTAATAAGGTTAACATAGGGTCGTTTTGATCGTCATTGCCAGAAGGCGTATTCACAACCTGTGACAAACGAAACGACCCTAACAAGCTTACATCAAAGAATTAGGCTATGATAAATATTTGAATAATTACACTATTCTGTTGTAAAATTAAATACAGTCACAATAGTAAAATAAAGCGAACAGGTTAATAGGGGTTATATGAAATATGGGCAAGTTATTAGAGGATGTCAACGATGAATATTAATTTAAATGAATACTTTAAAAAACAAAAAAAATTTAGTGGAAATGTATTGTTATCAAAAAATAATGAAATTATATTTAATGAATCATATGGATATTCAAATAAGGAAAAAGGAATAAAAAATACACCTCAAACAAAATTCATGATTGGCTCTATGACAAAGGCAATAACTGCATTATGTATTATGCAGTTATCAGAAAAAGGTATGCTTTCAACACAACAGAATATTGAAGATTATCTTCCAGACGTCTACAAGGGTCAAGGAATTACAATTCATCATCTTCTAACTCATACTTCTGGGACACCTAACTACTTTATGCTAAGAAAACAAATAAAATGGGGAGAACATCATACACCCCAAGAAATACTACAAATTGTAAAAGGTTATAAATTGAAATTCCCTGTTGGTGAAAAATGGTCGTACAATAGCACTAATTATCTTATTCTTGGTTTGATAATTGAAATGGTTTCGGGAATGAATTTTCACCAATATGTTAAAAATTATATATTTATTCCGACTAAAATGAATAATTCAGGATTTATTGATGAAGAACAAAAAAATGTAGCCAATAATTATATTAACGGTGAAAAAGGGTTCTATATGGATCCATCAATGTTCTTTGCTTGTGGTGATATTGTAACAACTGTTGGTGATTTTTATTTGCTTGATAGAGCAATTCAGGATGGTAAACTATTGAAAACCCAAATAGTAAAGGAAATGCAAAAGCCTCATTATGACGGCAAATATGTAAAATGTGGATATGGATTGTTTGTAAAAAAACATTTTGATTGTAAAAGTATATGCCATGGTGGGTCAATGCCAAATGGTTACACTTCTCATTTTGAGAAATATATTGATGACGATATTACCATTGTTGTATTAAGCAATGATTTAGTAAAATACCAATTCTTATCAATGAGCGGGGCTGGTGGTACCTATATAAGTAGAGAGATGGCTTCATTAATTTATGGTAAAAAGTTAGGTGCTTTAAAGAAGATATTCTAATATGCATCCCAGGCACCACTTAACTTACTGTGAGTTGCACAATGCTCTGGCTGATGCGATCGATGAGTTGACGATTATGAAATTACGTGATCACGAAATTGGTAAATACGCCTTGGCGAGGATCTGAGTCGAAACAGGTGAAGAAAATTTTATGGATTAAGAAAATGGGAGCAGCGGTGACAGATAAAAATACCAAATCAATGAGAACGGACTATCAAGCAATTTTTGAAGAAGCATATCATTTGATGGATGAAGCGATCATAGCGGGTAATTGTGGTGAACTATGTGGCTATCATTGTTGCCGCCGTAACGACGCCGACGGTAAGCGATTGGGCATGTATTTATTACCCCTTGAATATGAATATATGCAATCTGAGGTCGTTGCAGATTACGATCTGCACAGTCATTTGCAGTATAATATGCCCCCTAAAATTAAGAAATATTATTATATCTATTGCCATCTGGCAGAAGGTTGCCTAAGAGACCATCGTCCCATTCAATGCCGGACCTACCCCTTTGAACCCCATATCGAAAATGGTGAATTCTCAATTGTGATTGAAAAAGAGCAGATTCATGGCTGTGTACTGATTGAACGAATGCCAGAGTGGCGCCAGGCCTTTATCAATGGTATTTATAATGGTTGGCTTGAACTGATGAAGATCCCAATCATTAAATATAACATTGAATATTTTTCAAAAGAGCGCATCGTAGCAAATAACATTATGAAAAAATATGAACCTATCATGGGTATGAAGTTATTTGACCACGAAATAGGTAAAGACGCCTTGGCGAGGATATGAGTATGAACATAATTAAATGGGTATCATTCAATATCATTAAACAAAAAATCATTGAGCTGTTGAATCAAATCGCGCGGTTCTGTATTCTGATGAATGACATCTTTTACCGCACTGACATCCTGAGTAATAATATTGTCGACGCCCAGATGGATCATCTCGGTGATCGATTCTTCCGAATTCACCGTCCAGGCAAAAATCTCCTTATTTTCACCATGAATGGCGGTCACTATTTTCGGACCGATAAATGATGCTTCGACACTCAGGGCGTTAACCGGAAGGGTCTGAATATCACCCATCGCCACACTCGTTACGTAGGTGCGTCTGATTTGTGGATCAACCCCGGCTGCCTGTTCCAGGACGGGATAATTCTGCGATGCCAGGATGCACCAGTCCCGATAGTTGGTCTGATTGATGACCGCAATGGTGGATTCCACCAGACTGGTTTCATGTCCGGTGGGGTTGAGCTGGATATTTAGTTTAATTTTGTCTTTGCAAAAAAGGATGACATTGGAGAGTGTGAGCACATCCGCATTTTTAAGCGCAGCAACATCCGTTTCCCAGATATTGATCGGCTCACCGGAGGGCCCCTTTATCGTCGGTTCAGCAACAACAATCACCCCATCTTGCGACTGGGCAACATTAATCTGGACATAATCGGCGCCGTCATCAATGGCCTTTTGCAGGGTGGACAGGCTATTTTTCGAAGCTGATGCCGAAGGGCTGCTTTGAGCGGTGATTTTTGGTCCTTCCACAAAATGTGAATTAAAGGTATCATCAAAGTTCGTGTAAATAAAATAAGTATCAATGGCGATAATCAGAAAAATGGTCATCATGCTCAAGCCGATGAACAGCTTTTTTCGGGGTTTGTCGGTTTTATTGNGATTGTTTTTCGTTTCGATCAGAGCGGTTGACGAAACATCGCATGNGGCCCTCTGGGAATAATCNTAGTAAAACATCGATACCAGAGCAAAGGTGATTGCTGTCTCAATCAGTTGGAAGGTGGTAAAGATGGCCGAAACAAAGAAGCCAAAGAAGCCAATAAAAATGGAGACGGCCAGGGTATCATAAAGGAGCTGTCCAAGGACAAAAAAAGCCACAACCTCAAGGATGCCAAAAAGCATCGCCAGCAGTAACAGAATCGCAGCATTCCAGAAAGCAACCCAGAAGGTCGTGTGCCAAAAATGACCTTTGATCAGCGTCCGGCTTTTTTTGATGGCCTGAATAAAGGGTTGATCTTCCAGGGTGAAATAATGGATCGAAAAAATCCCCCACATGACCAGCAGAAACAGGCCAATGAGCAGGATAAAGTAGCTCAGGGTCCATAGCGGGCTGGCAAAAATATTGGCCATAATAAATTCCGGGATTTTAACCTCGTTCACAAAACTGGAGGCTAGTGAAAATTCGGTAAAGGGGATAATGATCAGCACAAAAATAATCAACGGAAAATTACGTGGTTTGACAATCCGAATCGCCCGTTCAACACCCTTTTTGCAGAGCGGTAAAAGGCGAACCGGTCGCTGGAAGTGGCTTTCATTAAACAGGACAATGAGGGTGGTTAATTCGAAAAGTCCGTAAAACCCAAGCATCAGGATAAAAAGCAGAAGGGCTAACAGCCCGAGGGGATTGGTCAATACCAGACTAATATTGGCGTCGCTTAGAAAAGGAAACCCCAATAAGGACATTGCCTTATTCAAGAGAAAAAGGCTTCCAGGATAAATAACCAGTGATCCGATCAGGGTGTATAATGCTTCGAAAATGAGGAGTGTTATAAAATTAAATTGCACCAGGTTGAACTTCACTTTGCCATGATGGTAAACGTCAGTTAGAAATGCTTTCATTATGGGACTCCTTTCAATGAACCAGTTTTATGCTTAGCACACTTATCTTAAAATGGGTTGCTTCACTATTATCCAAAGTATATCAGAAAGTTCCAAGAGAACTCCCTGTGCCTGACACTAACGTATAAACTTAATCTTGACGGTACTAGGTAGTGTGGCCGAGCCAGGTCGTAGCAGATAGTGGGTGCGAATCCGCCAGGCTGGAAGAAATCAGAGAACATGAATATGTGCTGTCTCTAGGTCATTATGGTGGAGTGAGTTCCAATTTGAAAGGAGTACGAGAATGAATGATAATAATCAGATTGAGAATACTGAGCTTACAAGCTTGCCAAATATCGGAAAAGAAATGAAAAAGCAGCTTCATACCGTTGGGATCAATACTCCAGAGGATCTGGTCGCGACTGGAAGCAGGGAAGCCTGGCTAAGGATCCGAGCCATTGATGAATCGGCCTGTTATAATCGTCTGTGCGGGTTGGAAGGCGCCATCCAGGGAATTCGCTGGCATTATTTAGATGATAGTCTGAAAAAAGAATTGAAATTTTTTTACGAAGCCAATCGATAATACCCATTTAGGTTGAAGGCTATCTTTAATTGTGATTGTTAAGGGTCGTATATCGTATATTAATGGTTAAAATTATCTGATTGTTAGCTATGGTCGATTATCCAGGTAAGTAATTCATTAACATGTAAATGTCCAGTCGCCAAACTAAGGCCTATATCGACGATCTCTTCATTGGTGCATTCAATTATGATACCATTTCTTTTATTACCATCAACAAAAGCATGATTATTAACTAACGAAAAGCCAAGACGTGCAGCCTTGGATTGAATTGTTTTATACAAATCTTCGCCATCAAAACTTTGAAATGGTAAATTTAATGCAGAATCTAATAAACCTTTATCACGGATACCATCACTTCCACCCGTTTCAAGGATTAACAAGCTATGAATTTGAATGACTTGATGATAAGTCAGCCTTTTCATTTTGCCAGTGCCAAAAAGGCTTCTTTATGACGAAGGAGAATATTCTTTGCGATAGCCTGGACATTTTCATCCCCGGTTGTTTCTTCTTCCTGGAATTGACTAAATTCAATCAAAACATAGCGAGGAATATTATTTTTTAAAATAATTGCAGCACCATTTTCATCAACTAAACGGGCAACCTTTGAGAAATTTTGATTCGCTTCAGATATTGATACTAAATTTTTTGTATTAATTTGCATTTTGTCCACCTCTTTATTGATATTATACTATAATTTTAGGATGAATAAAACCTAAAAATAAGAAAATATTCCAAATTATAACCTGGAAAAAGTATTGGTTGTCCGATGGTTGCCCCTTAACTTATTTCAATTAACTTATAATCACTTTCAGTGCCAGGCACATTTAAGTTATTATCATTCAGAACCTAGGGGATACCAGTAACAACATCTCCGATTTCGCCACTTTGATGAAATATTTGCCATTTATTTATGAAATACGGAGCCTTTCGGAGCCTTTTCGGAGCCTTTTCGGAGGGATCAAACGGCTGTAATAAGCCATTCGAAACCATCGAAACCTTTTTTTGACTTATGGCGAAAATCAGTGATTAGATTTTTCTAATCCGTTATATACGAAAAACAGGAGTCAATGGTTTCGATGGTTTCGGAAAATAATTTATCATGCCTGCTCTTTAACTTATTCACTTAACTTATTGAGAATCCATGACTTACCCACGCCCCCGCATCATCCCAGCTTAAAAAAGAACAGGATACTTCAATAAAGATGATGGGACTATTAAGATTTAATAGAAATGGAGAATTTGCCATGTATGATTACACTTCTTATTTAAATGAAAAAAACAACTTGC
>JGI24147J20444_1000304_pt1 | contig 35056 bp, 34 predicted proteins | sample BarGraIncub1133A_FD_20444 | JGI IMG/M metagenome (IMG submission 20444) | reverse complement strand
CTGCGAGCATTCAGGAAGTTACTTTCTTTGTCACCACCACTGCCGACTCTGAAACTACTTCCAGCGACGGGGTGAAATCAAGCAACTGCCGTTTTTAGGTTTAACATTGTCTTTAAAACTGCCTTCCCTACCGCCACACGCCACGTGTATCAATCAGCACTTTCTCCTTCAACAGCTCTCGGTCGATCTCTTTGAACTCGTCATGGTCCACCAACACCAGAAGTATGTCAGCCTCCCGCATAACCTGCTCCAGCGGGTAGAGTGAAAACTCGTCAAAACTGTGGTTAGCGTTCGGCTCGCAGGCCATAACCCGACCGAGACCGGAGCCGATCAGCTCTCGCGTAATCTCCATGGCAGGAGATTCGCGCAGATCGTCGATGTTGGCCTTGAATGCCAGCCCCAGGCAGCCGATGACCGGATTCTTGAAGCGGTCCGCTTTGGCCTTAACTCGGTTCAGGAGCCAATGAGGCTTATGATCATTCACCTCGCGGGCGACACGGATCAGCTTAGCCTCTTCCGGAGCAGCCGCCACTATAAACCAGGGATCCACGGCGATGCAGTGCCCACCGACCCCCGGACCCGGCTGGAGGATATTGACGCGCGGATGTTTATTTGCCAGCTCGATTAGCTCCCACACATTGATCCCCAAGCGGTCGCAGATCATGGAGAGTTCGTTGGCAAAGGCGATATTCACATCACGGAAGGAGTTTTCCACCAGCTTGGCCATCTCGGCGGTCTTACTATCGGTGAGAAAAATGTTCCCGTTACAAAAGGTTTTGTAAAGATCGCGGGCCTTTTGTGCCGATGCCTTGTCAATTCCACCGATGATTCGGTCGTTATCCACCAGTTCGCGGATGATGTGTCCCGGCAGAACCCGTTCCGGACAGTGGGCAATATAAACAGGGGATGCGTTTTGAGTGTTGGGGGTTGAGTCGTAAAGATCGAGGCGAAGTTCGTTGATGATTGAGGCGATTCGCTCGGTGGTGCCGACCGGCGAGGTAGATTCAAGGATGATCAAATCACCGGCTTTGAGGAATGGTGCAATGGCTCGGGTGGCGGCATCAATGTAGCTGATGTCCGGGGCCTTGGGATTGCTGTCGGTGGCCTTAAAGGGGGTGGGCACGACGGCCAGGATGAAGGTATCGGCCTCTTCAGGGACGAGCGACGCCCGCAGGTTGCCGCTGTTCACGGCTGAACGGACCAGGATGTCCAGATCCGGCTCCACGATGTGAATTTTGCCGGAGTTGATGGTGTTCACCGCAGCCTCGTTGATGTCCACCCCAACCACCTGATGTCCCTTGGTGGCCAGCATGGAGGCGGTCGGCAGACCGATGTAGCCTAATCCCATTACTACGATCTTCTGTTTGTTTTTTAGCATTAATCAACCCTCCAAAATCAAGACTTATTGTTCATCCCAAAGCGCTCAAACAGCAATAGCGCAGAATAGCGCGGAATAGCGCGGCGCTATTTCAAATGCCATCGGGCTCCACGTCCTCGCCCCACAGATCCCACCAAGCCGAGATTCCGTAACAAAGCCAAATTTTCCTGCATGGTACGATCTGCGGGCGGCTCAATCAGAGCAGCCCGAATGGTGGCCAACGAAGCCGGACCGGAATGCGAAAGCACCTCAAGCAATTGCCTCTGTAGGAAATTCAAATCGTGACCTATCCGCATGGGTGGCACATATCTTGTCGGATGAAAGCGCACGAGAAATTCACCAGCGACAACCTCGAATTCAGGAGCAGAAAGACCCGCCTGATGCACAAGTTCAGACATCTTGATTGTCCCACGCCCCCAAGACTCAATTATGCCGCAACGATAAAACGTCTGGGCAATCAAAGGGTTCCATGGTCGGGAACGATGAGGACGCAGCAGATCTTCAGTAGTGAGCCCGAAAGGTAAAATCCCCGTACTGGAAATCTCCAAACGGTCGTCGAATATAGCAATGCTGATTGAGCCGCCGCCAATCGAGTAATCCCGGTGACACGAGGCATTTGCCAATGCCTCGCGAAGTGCCGCAGGCGGATAGAGGGGATCGTCAATTCTTTCGAAAAGGTTGGGGACAACCCTGCCGGCCACGGGCAGATGATCGCGCAAAAAGCGCTGAGCCCGACGCAGCAGGTCAAATGCATTTTCCGACTCTTGGCGGTTATCAATAAATTCCGTGGGATCATTGCCACGGAATCTTGCCAATCGAAGCGAGCATTGAATGTAGTGCGGGACAAGCCGCTCTGCTTTGCCAAAGAGAACAACAGCGGCGGCACCATTTCTCTGCCAAATAATTCAATGACCGGCATTGATTATTATCTCAAGAGTGATTTTGAAATAGGCTGGAAGGCTATAGGCTGGAAGACTTCTGAGGGGCGTTGGCAGGAGGATAAGGTAACATTCAACGAGGAAAACGGCAAATTTATTACGTTTCAAAGCATCACGAAAAAATTGAAATCTTCCCTGCAATGGAAAGTCACCCCGACTGGGGCGTTGGATTTTGGTACAACATTTTTTTGGCAGGTAGTAACATCGGCCGACTACGGCAGAGGGTATGATGTTACCCCCAAGGTAGCCGCCACCCCGATCCCCGGCGCCGCTTGGCTACTCTGCTCCGGCATTATCGGCCTTGCGGGACTGCACCGCCGCTCTAAAGAGACCGGGTAGACAGAGCGCCCCCGCATCAGAGAAAAAGCCGACCCCCTTACATTGGGGGTCGGCTTTTTCTTATTAAAAAATATTTGGTGGGCGGCACTGGATTCGAGCCCAATTCGCTAACACACTGTTATTACGTAGTTATACTCTATGGTAGGCATGGGCAGAGCGTTAGTTACTTAAGTAGCAATCGATTCGGATAAAGATCTGGGAAAAGATAGCCTGCAATATGCGTCGGGAAAGCAACTCTCACTGGTCCTTTCGGCATGTCCGAAACAAGAATCTTCTCCTCGATGAGTTGCGGCAAGATGTCTCTTCCGGTACGGTGCGAACCAGCAGCTTCGGAAACTTCACCGCGTGTCATTTGTCCTTGCCGCAGAACCGCTTCTATCATTTTTGCTGCCTCTGGCTTCATTCCGCGATATTGCCCCGCTGGGCCTGGAATCATCTTTTCGGCTCTCAGCCTCACATAGCCCTTAATCCGATGGCTAATTCCGTCTAATTGCAAGAGTCCCTTCATGTAGTCTACTTGGTCATGGCAGACATCTAAAAAAAATCGGCAGAACGTGATCAACCCTTCGTTCGAGAGATTGCCGCGACCATCTAGATCGTTTCTACGCCCTGCATCTGCCATTGAGAGCGAAGCCTTGTATTTCGCTGCATTCCTAGCGAACCCCCTGCTCACGTTCCAGAGGCCGTAACCATCCAGGTTCAAACGAAGGGAGGCGTCTGTATAGAGCCTGGCAACGCGACCGTTTCCGTCCATGAACGGGTGAATCCATAGCAGGCGGTGATGGGCGGCGGCGGCGGCAATAATTGGCTTGATCCCGTGGTGATGCCCTCTCTGGTAAACATCATAAAAACGTCGTAAATAACTGTCCAGCTCCTGTGCGTCTGGCGGATGATGCAGTCCGACGTTAACCTCGCGTTGCCGGATTTCTCCACCTATCACCCGGACCCGCTCCCCAGTTTCATCGTTTCCGACCCAGTGAAGATCTTCCGGTATCTGCTCATAGAAGACTTCGTGAAGCCAGCACAAGAAGTCTTTATTAGATGGATCCAGATCCGGATTTTCCGCCAGCTTCTTCTCCATTTCTCGCTGAACGTGAATATGGGCCAGGCTTTCCATTTGCAGATCCCTCTTGGCAGGATCCTGGGAGTAGTCCCGTTGCATCGCCTTCTCAATTTCGGCAGGTTCGGTGTTGTTTCCCTCGATTAGGTTGCTGTAGTAGCTGTTGATCAAGCGTAAAAGGTCACTTACTGCGCCTCGCGTCATCTGGGGAAGCATCCCCCCAAGATGTGCAGACTTAGCGACGAGTTCCTTCGCCTGATCTTCAAGTTGCCCGTTACAAAGCGGCATGGTCGGTTCTATTCTTGATGTCATGCGGCAATATTAACGGCAATAAAATAAAAAAGCAACTAACTAAATATTCAAGTGTTATGTCTATGCATGCCTAAGATACTGCGCTTCTTTTGGCAATATAAACGGCAATCATATTCTAAATGGGAAAGTAATACGGGAGTTGGTATTTTGGGAGCCCCTGATGGGACGGACGGGAAGGACGACAGACGTGGGGGGTGGCGTGTCCGGAGTGCACGACGGGTTAGCCGGCAGGCGGACATTCTTTTCATCTTTAGAGTGTAGGGTGCAATATATGACTGGGGAGGGGAATAAATTTATCAGATCTTGAGGAATGCGGCACACAAACTGATAACGGGAACCGCGCTTTATGACATGTTGCAGCTTCACAGTAGCACCTCAAAAGTTTGCAATTTGTGTGCAAACACCTTTATCGAGTGCTAACTATGTGTAATAACAATAATTGGTGGGCGGCACGGGATTCGAACCCGCGACCCCAGGCTTCGGAGGCCTGTACTCTATCCAGCTGAGCTAACCGCCCATACTATAAACAATAAGAACATTTGTTTGTCGAAGATGATTACACTATTTAGCGTGCCAACTCAAGTCTAAAATCTGTCTTTTTGCTGTCTGCTCTGGTATGATGTTCCGTTCGTAGGCTGCTAGCGAGCAGAGAACGGCTTTATTTGTCACTGCGTATCAAGGACAGAAGGTACCCCGATAATGCCAGCTAAAATGAGAGTCATCGGGTTGACTGGCGGAATTGCCACCGGCAAAAGCTCTGTTGCCCTGTTTTTTACAGAGCGGGGCGTAGCGGTAATCGACGCCGACCAACTTGCCCGCGATGCGGTACTTCCAGGCAGCCCTGCGCTGAAGCAGATCGTTTCGTTCTTCGGGCGTGAGGTACTGACGCATGACGGCGAGCTTGACCGCACCCGCTTGGGGCAGCTGATCTTTTCAGATCCCGAAAAGCGTCGTCAGCTTGAAAGCATCCTCCATCCTGAAATACGTAAAAGGGCTGAAGAGCGCATCGCTCAGGCAGCTGAAGCCGGGCATCAGCGATTGATCTACATGGCACCTCTTCTGATTGAAGCGGGTGCAACTGACCGGGTTGATACTGTCTGGGTGGTCACGGTTCGCCCCGAGATCCAACTGGAGCGGCTTATGCTGCGTGACGGGATAAACCGCGAGCAGGCACAGCGTATGATAGACAGCCAGATGCCACTCTCCGAAAAAGAGCGCTACGGCAGTGTGATCATCGATAACAGTGGCACCGAAGCAGAGACGCGGATGATTTTGGAAACTGTCTGGGCAAAAGAAACGGGGAGCAGCAATGAGTAAATCGAATCACATTTTACGGCCGGGAGTACACTCGGCCACACGTCCTGAACCAGTAACCGCACCTGATGTACAATTTTCTGCCACCAAAACGACAGCGGCTGAAAGCACTCCGGCTGCGAACAACGACTCAATTCTGAACTGCTTTGTCGCGGTGCCTCGCGGCGCCGAAGAACTGGCTGGCGCTGAACTTGGGGCCCTTGGGATCTGCGATGCGAAGCCGGGTAAAGGGGGCGTGTCGTTCCATACCGACCGGGCCGGCCTTTACCGTGCCAATCTCTGGCTACGGACAGCCAGCCGAGTACTGGTTCAATTGGGGCTGTTCCCCTGTTCGAGCCCGACTGAACTGTATGCCGGAGTTCACGCTATTGACTGGCAGGAACTGATCACCCCCGACATGACCCTGGCGGTAGATTGTTCCTTGCGTGATTCGGCCCTGACCCATTCCGGGTTTGTTGCACTGAAGACCAAGGATGCCGTTGTCGACCGTATTCGTGAATCGTGCGGTCGACGCCCGAATGTCGATACGGCTGCACCTGATGTACGCATCAATGTCCATCTCCATAAAAATCTCTGCACAATCAGTCTCGATAGCTCCGGCGACTCTCTTGATCGTCGCGGCTACCGGCTGGAGAGGAATGAAGCGCCCCTGCGTGAGACGTTGGCTGCCGCTGTTGTCGCCCTGACCGGCTGGGACGGCTCCATCCCACTGGCAGATCCGATGTGCGGCTCCGGCACAATTCCGGTTGAGGCGGCGCTCCTGGCGGCACATATCCCGCCCGGTTTGCATCGTCAGTTCGGGTTTCAGCGCTGGCTTGATTTTGACGAAGGGCTCTGGGATAAAATTTGCGCAGAAGCTGAAGCGGGCATCCGCACGCTACCGGTCGGCTTGATCACCGGCTACGACCTTGACAACAAGGCTCTATTGCTGGCGGGGAGAAACGCGGCCAAGGCGGGCTTGGCAGGCCAGATCCACTTTTTTCACGCCGCACTTCAGGATTTCACCCCTGAGGGTGACAAAGGCGTGGTAATTCTCAATCCCCCCTACGGTAAGCGATTGGGTGAAGACGATGATCTGCGCGAGCTGTACTGCCAAATTGGTGATGTCATGAAGAAGCGGTGTCGCGGCTGGACCGGATATGTCCTGACCGGCAATCTTGAGCTGGCAAAATATATCGGCCTTAAGGCATCTCGCCGCTACGTCCTGTTTAACGGAGCGATTGAATGCCGGCTACTGAAGTATGATTTGTACTAAAACACATCTCCAAGAGGAATAATTTATATGACTATTCGATGGTACCCGGGACACATGGGCAAGGCGCAGGAAAAGATGGCCGAGGCGATCCGCAAGATCGATGTGATCGTTGAGGTAATTGATGCCCGCCTCCCCTTATCCAGCTCCAATTGCCAGCTTGAGGAGATGAGACGCAACAAGCCTTGTATCAAAGTATTGAACAAAAATGATCTGGCCGACCCTGCTGTCACCAAGGCCTGGGTACGCCATTTCGAACAGGAAGACGGGGTATGCGCACTCCCGCTCTCTGCCAGGTTGCACGCCGACGCAAAGCAACTGATCAAGCTTTGTCAAAAAATGGTGCCACATCGCGGACGGCCTGGATGGCCGCTACGGGTCATGGTATTCGGAATCCCCAATACCGGCAAATCAACCCTGATCAACACTCTTGCAGGTAAATGCATGGCCAAGGTCGGCGATAAGCCGGCTATCACCACCTGCGGCCAGCAGATCGACCTCAGAAACGGTATTGTTCTGTCAGATACACCCGGCATTCTCTGGCCGAATATGGACGATCAAGCCGTGGCATATCGACTGGCAACCAGTGGTGCTATTGGGGCAAGTGCCCTCGATTACACCTGCGTCGGGCTTTTTGCAGCAGAGTTTATGATGGGAAGGTATCCGGATCTGCTGAAAACGCGGTACAAGCTATCCGAACTACCTGAAACGCCCACCGGCATGCTCGAATCAATCGGACGCCGTCTCGGGTGCTTGATGGCTGGCGGAGAGATCGACATACACCGGGCTGCAGAGGCATTTTTGAGGGAGTTAAGAGCTGGTAAGATCGGGCGAATAAGTCTTGAAGAACCGGTAGAGACGGCCGCCGCTCCTATTACTGACGAAAACAGCACCGAGAAATAATCGTCACCGTTGGAGTTTATGACAGAATAAGCAGCGGTTCTTAGGGGGGTGATTCGGGGGAAACGGCACCCCCTTTTCCTTATGACACGGCTCGCAAAGCGCCTCGGCCCCTTTTTTATCCGGCTTGAAAAAAGTCCGTGTAAAGAGCGACGCGTCAGATGCTGNTGCATTCCGGAAAGCGGTATCGTAGGCTATCTTATGCATCTGATTGTTAGGCACCAGTGTTGTTTTTTCTTTTCCTGAAATAGCGATGAAGATCCCCAGCACCACAACTATCACGGCTATAAACAGCCCATCACGTTTATCTACTTTCATGTAAATATTCCTTTAATACGTTAGAAGTTATTTCCTGCGGTTTTACAGAAAATAGTTACGTTAACGCGCTTTTTCTGTTTATTTCAGTCGGATTTAACAAGAGTAAAATAGATAACTACGCCACCAATCAGCAGACCACCGCCAATAAAAGGCAACATTGATGACATGGAGAGGTCGTCGCCTGTAGCCGGCATGGCATAGCGCACGATCACAGCAAGACAGATCAGGGAAAAAAGGCTGAGCAGAACGGCCTTGGATCGTTTTACAACCCCGAAGAAAAAGATGGCAATAATTATAATGAGTACAGCTGGGTGAGAAAATATCTGTTTGATATTCAGGTGCTGCATTGTATCAATCAGATTGGATGTTTCAAAAGGACGAAGCGTTTCGGTAGTCTTTTCAATTAACTGCTGCTTATCCATGGCTGCCCCTGAAAGTGACCTTATTTAGTCTTGAATACTAAAATACATTGCAGGCTTAGGCAAGAAATAAATGAGCCCGCCTTTAAAGCGGGCTCAACAGCAGCTTCTTATCAGGATTTCCGGACGGATTCTAACTTATAAAATCCATCACCTTGTCCAGAAAGCCCTTCTTCATCGGGTGCTCGTTCTCGCCACTTATTTTAGCGAATTCCTCCAGCAGATCTTTCTGCTTCTTGTTGAGATTGGTAGGAGTTTCGATTCGGATTACAACCAACTGGTCGCCACGGCCATACCCCTGCAGTGAAGGGATACCCTTCCCCTTCAGGCGGTAGATTTTCCCAGATTGAGTCCCATCAGGAATCTTCATGGCAACCTTGCCGTCCAGAGTCGGCACCTCCAGCTCACACCCCAGAGCAGCCTGAATGAAACTTATCGGAATTTCACAGATGACGTTACTTTCTTCACGCTGGAAGATTGCATGTTCCTTCACACTGATGGCGACATACAGGTCGCCGTTGGGGCCGCCTTTACCCTGCCCCCCCTCACCGGTCACCTTGAGCCGCGAACCGGTTTCAACCCCGGCCGGGATCTTGATAGAGAGCGTTTTTGTTTCTTTTGTGCTCCCCTTGCCACGACAGTCGGGACAGGGATTATCCACCACCTTGCCTTCACCGTTGCACTGACCACACGTTTTGCTGACACTGAAAAAGCCCTGCTGATAGCGGACCTGTCCTGCTCCGCGGCATGTTGGACAGACTTTGGGGTCGGTACCGGGCTTTGACCCGGAACCATTGCAGGAAGCGCAGCGCTTGGCGAAAGGGACTTCAATCTTTTTTTCGACTCCGAACGCCGCCTCTTCGAAGCTAATCTCCATGTTATAGAGCAGATCGTCGCCTCGTCGCCCCTGAGTGCGGCCTCGACCGGCACCGGCACCACCGAAGATATCGCCGAAGATATCTCCGAAAATGTCGCCAAACGGGGTTCCCGCGCCAAAACCACCAAAGCCGCCGCCCGAAAATCCACCCGCACCGGAAACACCAGCATGGCCATACTGATCATACTGGGCACGTTTCTGGGGATCCGAAAGCACCTCATATGCCTCAGTTGCCTCTTTGAAGCGATCTTCAGCGGCCTTGTCGCCGGGATTCTTGTCGGGGTGGTGTTGGACCGCCACCTTACGGAAGGCTTTTTTTATCTCTGTTTCAGAGGCGTTGCGGTGAACCCCAAGCACCTCGTAATAATCACGTTTTTCGCCGTTTGCCACAATATATTCCTTTATATCTTGAAATGCGTGTAGGGGCGGATTTAAAACCCGCCCCTACGGTGCTTGAGCCGGTGAATTCCCCGGAACTACTTCTTCTCGTCTTTAACTTCTTCAAAATCGGCATCGACGACTTTATCGTCTTTCGGCTTGGCAGCACCGGCCTGCTCGTCTCCGGCGGCAGCTTCTCCTTCTGCCCCTTCCTTCTTGGCATACATCGCTTCAGCCAGCTTGTGGGAAGCCTGAGCCAGTTCGTCGGTAGCTTTCTTGATAGCCTCGGCGTCTTCGCCTTCCATCAACTTTTTGAGTTCGGCCAGTTTATTTTCGATGTTCCCTTTTTCAACAGCATCGATTTTGTCACCGTACTCCTTCAGCGATTTCTCGGTGGTGTACACCATGCTGTCGGCGTGGTTACGGGCTTCGATCGCTTCACGCTTCTTCTTGTCTTCATCGGCATGCGCCTCGGCGTCACGCACCATCTTGTCGATCTCTTCCTTGGAAAGACCGGAAGATGCGGTGATGCTGATCGACTGTTCCTTGCCGGTACCAAGATCCTTCGCAGAAACGTGTACGATACCGTTGGCGTCAATGTCAAAGGTGACCTCTACCTGCGGCAAACCGCGGGGGGCAGCAGGAATACCGGAGAGTTCAAAGTTGCCGAGAGTCTTGTTGTCGCGGGCCATTTCACGTTCACCCTGCAGGACGTGAATTGAAACGGCCGGTTGATTGTCGGCTGCAGTTGAAAAGACCTGACTCTTGCGGCAGGGAATCGTCGTATTTTTTTCAATCAGTTTGGTCATGACGCTGCCCAAGGTCTCGATACCAAGAGAAAGCGGTGTAACGTCAAGCAGCAGTACGTCCTTGACGTCGCCTCGCAGAACCCCACCCTGGATGCCGGCACCGATGGCGACAACCTCATCCGGGTTAACGCCCTTGTTCGGCACCTTGCCGAAGATATCTTCTACGCACTTCTGAACGGCAGGCATACGGGTCATACCGCCCACCAAAATGACTTCATCGATCTGGCTGGCAGATAATCCGGCGTCTTTCAGGGCGGTGCGGCAAGGACCCTCGAGTTTTGCAAGAAGTTCGGCGCAGATCGACTCCAGCTTGGCACGCGTTAGCTTCAGCGTCAGATGTTTCGGCCCGCTGGCATCGGCGGTGATAAACGGGAGGTTGATATCGGTTTCAACCGAGGTGGAAAGTTCACACTTGGCCTTCTCGGCAGCCTCTTTAAGGCGCTGGAGAGCCATCTTGTCGCCACGCAGGTCAATGCCCTGGTCTTTTTTGAACTCATCGGCGATCCAGTCGATAATCAACTGGTCGAAGTCTTCACCGCCAAGGAATGTATCACCGTTGGTCGATTTAACCTCGAATACGCCGTCGCCCAGTTCCAGGATGGAGACGTCGAATGTTCCGCCCCCAAGGTCGAATACGGCAATTTTCTCGTCCTTTTTCTTGTCCAAACCGTATGCCAGAGCGGCAGCCGTCGGCTCGTTGATGATGCGCAATACGTTCAGACCGGCGATCTTGCCGGCGTCTTTGGTTGCCTGGCGCTGGGAATCGTCGAAGTAGGCCGGTACGGTGATAACCGCATCGGTGACAGTGGTGCCCAGATAGTCCTCAGCGGTCTTTTTCATTTTCTGCAGGATCATCGCCGAAATTTCCGGAGCGGAATAGCGCTTGCCGCGCACTTCCACCCAGGCATCGCCGTTGTCGGCTTTGACAATTTTAAACGGTGAAATCGCGATATCTTTTTTAACCGCTTCCGTATCAAACTTGCGTCCGATCAGACGCTTGATGGAATAGAGGGTGTTCTCCGGGTTGGTGACCGCCTGGCGTTTGGCCTGCTGACCGACGAGGCGCTCTCCACTTTCGGAAATGGCGACCATTGAAGGTGTAGTGCGTCCCCCCTCGGAGTTGGCAATAACAACCGGCTCACCACCCTCCATGATTGAAACACAAGAGTTGGTTGTTCCCAGGTCGATTCCGATTACTTTACTCATAACGTGTAGTCCTCCTTTTTAGATACTCTGGTTTTAAGGTATTCATCGCGGTTATAAAAAACAAGGCCTCAGAAAAATTAATTTAGCGGCGTCGCCACGGTCACCATGGACGGACGCAACAAACGCTCTTTCAGCATGTACCCTTTCTGGTACTCTTCAACCACCGTATTGGGCTCGTGCTGATCAGTCGGAACCTGCGCCATCGCTTGATGGTAGGCCGAATCAAAGGGAGTCCCTACCGCTTCAATCGGGGTGACGTTAAACTTCTTGAGTGCCGTCAGCAGCATGGTATGCGTCATACGGATACCCTCAACAATGGCGCCCTGATCATTCTCGGTGGCGTGCGCAAGAGCCCGCTCCAGATTATCGATAATCGGCAGTATCTCTTCCAGCAGCGATTTATTGCCATAGTTCAGCAACTCTTCCTTTTCGCGCCCCACCCGCTTGCGATAGTTTTCGAGATCGGCCCGTTCCCGCAGAAAACGGTCCCAGTTTTCACGGGCCTCCTTTTCCTTGGCGGCCAACTGTTCCTCAAGCGACAGTCCTCCCTCAGGAGCAGTAGTTTCAGGAGTGTTTTCCTCCTCAGCAACGGCTTCATGAGTTTCAATCTCAACAATATCCTTTGGTTCCATACTGTGGTGTCCTTTTGTTTGTTTCATATGGGGTGTCCTTTTACTGAATTTATAACTGTAATCAGACTTCACTTAACAGTTTACTGATCATCCGTGCGGTGTAATCAACTATCGGGATCACGCTTGAATACCCCATCCGGGTCGGGCCGATTACCCCCAACATACCGACCGTGTTACTGCTGGTGACAAAGCGGGAGGTAATAAGACTGATGCCGGCTGACTGACTGAGTGATGTTTCTGACCCGATATAAATCTGTACCCCTTCCGCCGACATGCAGCGCGACAGGAGTTGAACGAGCAGTCCCTTCTGTTCGAACGCCTGATAGATCTCCTTCATCCGACCCGCATCACTGAATTCAGGCTGGTCAAGGATACGGGCCTGCCCCTCAACAAAGATTTCGTCCGCTTCCACCCTCACCGCCTGCTCGCTGATTTTCAGAGCACGAGAGAGGAGCTGATCATACTGCACCTTCTCAGATGCCATCTCTTCCAGAATCAGTTCGCGAACCTGCGTGATAGTCAGTCCCTGCATCCTGTCATTCAGATAGTTCCCCATCCAGACAAGCTCTTCTGAGGCGTAGTCGTCCTCCGTCTCAATCAGCCGATTCTGAAGCGCCCCTTTGCTCGAAACCAGGATGGCGAGAATTTTGCGCTGGCCAAGGCGGATAAACTCGATATGGCGAAACATGTCAGCGGTAAAACTTGGGGCAACGACAATGCCCATATAGTTCGAGAGTTGTGACAGCGTCCGACTGGTCTCTTTCAGAATACCGGACAGACCGATTCCGGCCTGACGGCAGTGCCTGACAATCTGGCGCTTTTCATCACGGCTGACCTGACGCAGAGCAACCAGAGAGTCAACATATATACGGTAGGCTTTTTCCGTCGGAATCCGGCCGGCCGAAGTATGCGGCGATATCAGGAGCCCCCTCTCTTCCAGGTTGGCCATGACATTGCGTACGGTCGCAGATGAGAGCGTCAGGGCGTGACGACGTGCAACAGCACTGCTTCCGACCGGCTCGGCGGTAGCAATATAATCTTCTATAATCGCTTCCAGTATCTGTCTGCTGCGAGGAGAAAGTTCCATATCCATGTAACAACCCCAATAAAAAATCAGCACTCATTACAGGTGAGTGCTAACAGGTTCAAGGTAATAAGCGACCCTGTTTTTGTCAAGGATATTTCCGGATATTTATCGGATTAACCATGGTTGCTCAGCATCGGATGCCAGTGACGGGACAGGGTATAACCGGCCTTTTTCATAGGAGTACGTGGAAAGCAGAGCGGTGCAGGCACCGATAGCGCTTTGTGGCATCACACATGCTGCTCTGTATGCCCTGAAAACACAAAATCAGCGATCGTGTGGGCAATGCCGCCCGCTGTGATGCGGTCGTTATTGAACAACAGATGGTACAGGGCCGGATCGTGGCCATCCTGATTGAGAAAAAGGTTATTGAAATGATCACGCGACTTCTGCTGCCGGTGCATCAGCTTTTCAGCGGCTTCCGTTTCCATATTCAACCGGCGGGCAAGCGTGGCGGTTTTGAAAGCATCGGAACCATAGATCCTGAAATTATAGGAATGTGCGATATGCCGGGTGATGATGTTCCCCCCCAGTTCGACGATAATGACGTTGCCCTGTCCCGCCAGCGCAACAACATGGCGGGAGAGAAGTCTGAAGTACTCCTGATCGCTCTTCCACCGTGGCGAGAAGGTTGCCAGGACCTCGGTAAGAATCTGGTTATTTTCTCCCAACGTCTGCAGGATCTCCTCAGAGATATTATGGCGCCGGGCAACCTCTTCCAGAACATCCTTGTCTATCAGCACCCATTCATCACCTGTTTTCTGCATCATTAATTCGCGCAGCCGCTCTGCAACGGGATACCCCTCACACCCGAATTCTCGTGAGATGGTAAGACAGGGGCGTGGTTTTGGTCTTCTGTGCTGCGAAGAAGCCTTCTCTCTCTGCCTGCGATTGTATTCCTCCAGAGAGCCTATTCTCAGATCAACCGATGGAATCAACAAGTTTTCCGGCATGGTGCCCCCTTTTCTACACGAGGAGTGTCCGTCGGATAGATACACGGCCAGACGCATAATAGTGATACAAAGGGTAGCATAACCTGTTATAAATGCAATTCTACTGCGGAACCATCCAACGCCAGGGTACAAACCGGCTGTAGCAATTCTCGATCATGTGCTGCGGAACGAGACAAGGAAAAGAATCTAAAAAGGTGTTTTCACTCTTGACTAAATCAGTGCTATTAATTACGGTATAGTTACGAAAATAGATTAATGCGGGTACGTCGTCCTCGCTCTGTTTTTGGATTTTTTTCAGCATTGGTTATATTTCAAGACCCTGCGGAAGGTTGACTATCTCATATGATCAAAAAGATACTGCTTGTCGATGATTCGCCCATTTCGCGTAGAATAATGAAAAGCTGTATTCCCAAAGACCGCGGCTATGAACTCTACGAAGCGGGCGATGGACTAGCCGGATTCGAGGCGTACAAGGAGATCCATCCCGACGTTACCTTCATGGACCTCACCATGCCGGTCATGGATGGCTCCGAAGCCACCGGTAAAATCAGGGAATTCAACCCGGAAGCCGTTGTAATTGTCTGCACAGCCGATATTCAAATCAAATCCATTACAAACGCATTGGACCTGGGCGCTCTCATGGTTATGAAAAAGCCCCCCTCAAAGGAAACCGTCGAAGACGCACTTTCAAAAGCTGAAGAACACATCGGATAGAACTATGGATTATTGTCCCGACACCATCTCGGATGAAGAAAAAGATATCCTTCAGGAAATAATGAACATCGCTTTCGGCAAGGCGGCTGCGGACCTTGCCGAGGTCATCAATATTTTCATTGTTCTGAGCGTGCCCCATATCGAAATACTGAACGCCCAAGCTCTGCCTGAGTACATCAAGACGCAGGTCAGTACGTATGACCGCGTCAGCATTGTTGAACAGAATTTCTGGGGAGATTTCAAAGGGAGCGCCTTCCTTGTTTTTCAGGCCAGCGCCGGCAGGGAGCTTATCTCTCTTTTTGGTGATGCCTCCAGTGACTTCGGTTCGGAGTCAATCGATGCACTGGAAAAGGAAACACTGATGGAGGTGGGCAATATCCTTATCGGCGCCTGCGTCGGAAAACTCTCTGAACTGCTCGGCGATGCCGTAACCTATTCTCCCCCCCGCGTCGTCACGGAAAATACGCCTAATGATGCTATTCCGGTAAACATCTTTGAAAGCGGCTCCTCGGCAATCGTACTGAAGACAGTCTTTTGTTTCAACGAACGGAATGTACACGGCTTTCTGTTTCTGGTGACCAGCCACGACTCGATTCTCTGGCTGAAAAAATCACTGGTTACCTTTATGGAGCAGTACGAATGACGTTGAATGAACTTACCCAGATCTTTGACACCGTCAACTTCGGTCTGGTCGTTCTTGACAGGGATATAAAGATCCAGTACTGGAATCGCTGGATGGCAATGCACAGCGGAATCCCCACTGATCAGATTATTGGCGAACCGCTTTTTGATTTTTTCCCGCATTTAAGCACGCCCAGTTTCAACAAGAACTGCAAGGCCGTCCTCTCCTTCGGAAATTTTGCATTCTTCTCCCAGAAACTGCACCGCTTTCTGTTTCCCTTCAAACCGGACAGTTCATTCGGCTATCGCTTTGATCTGATGCAGCAGAGCTGTACCATGGGACCGCTCCGCTCCGACGACAATTCGATCACCGGCCTCTTCTTGATTGTTCAGGATGTCACCGAACTTGCCACCTATGAGCAAAAACTGGTCGAAATGAATACGAAAGATGCACTGACCGGTATTTACAACCGCAGATTTCTGGAGTCACGCCTGAAGGATGAGTGTGACAGGCAGCGCAGACACGCTCAACAACTAAGCCTGATCATGATCGACATAGACTTCTTCAAGAACGTAAACGACTCCTATGGTCATCAGTGCGGAGACATGGTCTTACAGTCCGTCGCAGCAAAAGCAGCGTCAATCATCAGAAGTACAGATTTTATCGCCCGCTACGGCGGCGAGGAATTCTGCTGCCTGCTGCCGGAAACGAATGCCGCTGCCGCCGAAATCGTGGCAGAAAACCTCAGAAAGCATATAGAAGAGATGGAAAACAGTTTTGAGAACAACGTAGTCAAAGTCACCATCAGCCTCGGCATTTCCAGTTTCGTCAGTGAAGACTCCCCTGATTCTCTCCTGAAAAGGGCAGATGACGCCCTCTACCAGGCAAAACATTCGGGCAGAAACCGGTTTGTCCGACGTTAAGCGTTATCCCCCTTGATACATTCCTGGCGTACCGTTACAAAGCCGATTATCCTACCTTGAAATGTTCACACTTCCAGATTCATACCGGACTGGATCAGCCTGTTTCCCTCACGCATAAACGGAATAGACACCAGACGCAGTCCTGAGAGCACCGCTCCAAATGAGGCCAGAAAGGAGGGGTTATTGCGGCGCTCTTCCACCAGAGTTGCGAGAAGTATAAGTTCAGCCATCAGAGGAGCATCAACTTCGGAGAGTGTAACCGGCTCAATTGACAGCTCTTGTGCAATTGAGGTTTGTAGAGTAGGAAATCGTACCGTCATATTTCTCCCCAGCCTGATCGCCTGTTGCGCCGGCAGCGAAAATGCCGGCACAAAGACGAATGGTGGTTCGGAGACAGCTGCTGAGCTCTTTGCCGAACCGCACAGTTTCATGAAGCCGGCGGAATCATCGATACACCCTTCCAGGCAGTTGATACTGAAGGAAGCGTACCAGAACGGCAGACGGATAGTGCCGTTTCCCGCAAAATGGCCGACCTCCCTCAGAGCGAGCCTCCCCCCGGCCAGCTCCCAGACGCTCCCGCACCCGCTGCACTGATAGGCCACCTGTTCTTTACCCGCCGTCATCCTTGCGGCACACCGCCCGCAGATCAACGGCACGACACTGAGACCGACATCAGCCACGCTGCACCCCCGCACTCCGCTCCGGAGTTCCGGCAAGCAGTGTGATGATTGATGAAACAGCCAAAGTTCCTGTGCGCCATTTCAGGAGATATGCCGCCAGAGCGGTTGCTGCGACTCCGACAAGCGGCATCGTAGTCCAGCCCAATACGAGCAGGGCGATCAACGCCAGCGGCAGAAACCGTTCACGCTCCTCTGCACCCGGAAACCGGCACTTGACAACATCACCGTTAACCGCATCGATCGTCACCGGATAGACCTTGTCCCCCCTTGTGAAGAGCAGCCGCCAGACAGGATAGTAGGTGAGCGCCAGCCATTCAGAGGAAATACGGACACGCGCTTCCCGGCGGATACTCCCATTCGAATCCCCGCTCCCCTGTGTCATGGCAAGCGCTTCCTGTCGCGCCTGGGCGATCCCTTTGAGCGGATCCACCACGGTCGCACGGGCAGCTGCGTCCGGATAATCCATTACCTCGCATTTCAGCACAGCCGCGGCCAGCCCGGCCCGCACCTGACCAAAGACGGTATAGTCTCCGGCCGGCGTGCTAAAGTCAAGCGGCTTGGCAAGCAGGGAAAAACTGCGTTCATTCGGGCCCTTGACGGTACGGGTGTAGCGGGTACCGTTTTCATCATAATCAAACTCTTCTCTGAACGTTTCTTTCTCTCGCCACTGCCACCCCATCGCCATCCCCCTGACCCTCCAGAAAGGGAGAAATATAAGCGTACCCTCCGTGAAACTGAAAGAGGCGGCATCCTCATGACTTTTTGTCCCGGTCGCAATCAGCTTTCTCACGGCGGTACGGGCGGCATTAAGATCAATCCGTTCCCGGATCAACAGACGATGTACCCCGGTGTCTCCGGAAATCACGGACGTAACACCGCAAAAACCGCACACGGAGCCACGATCTCCCTCGGCACATTCGAACGGCCCGCCACAGTGGGGGCATTTGAATACAATCGTTGCCATCAGCCCTTATCCTCCCCGGAACGTTCAAACCACCAGGCAACCATCAGGATCAGGAAGAGCAGCGCACAGCGCCAGAGCATATTCGGCGCCAGGACTCCCGCAAGAGACAATAGCGCAGCATAGACGCCCAAAAGCAGCAATCGTGACGATCGTATATGGATACCTTTTTCATCCGGAAGATTCGTCAGGTGCACCTGCCAGGAGCAGCCTGATACCGTCGCCAGATACTGCTGTCCGGAGAGTTCAAAGCTGATCAGGTAGAGCGGCAGCTGTAGCAGCCTGAGTCGCGCAAGCGCTGCGGTTCCTGAAATGAGGGTCTGCGGTGGAACCGCTGGTTGGGGGAACGGTATGCCATGCGGGGGAAATTCGAGGTTGCCGGGTGGAGGCACGGACGGTACAGGATACCCGTCCGGCGTAGTCCCTGCAGACTTGAAGCGAGTGCTGCCGTCTTCAAAATCAGCAAACCAGAACGGGTGATATCCGAACGTGATTGCCGACAGCCGGGCTACGACAGGAGCACCTTCGGAGTCAAGCAAACCAAGCAGGGCACCCCAGGCAAGCGAATCGTTCTGCTCGTGCTGGTAGTACTGTTCGGAAACGCTCTGGCCACTAAACACCCGGAACAGAGTACGACACTGGCGACAGGTATGAAAATCAGTTTCAGTCAGCAGTTCGGCTCTGAAGCCGCACTGATGGCATCTCGTGGTATTCAACCGCCGCTCCTTAGCAAAAAAGGGGAGACCTTTCGGCATCCCCTTTACAAATTTCTCTCCACCCTGCCGTCAGCATTAAGGGCCTCCGGCGAGTTCCTTAAGTGTGGGAGTCAGTATACTGTTTCAGGCAGACCCGCGTACTGAAGGCAGCACACCACAGCAGGGAACAACCCCCGTTTATACAGCATTCCGCCCGGGCGCATCAACCAACGAGCAGGGTAGAGAGAACAACTTTAATCAATTATTACTCCGATGGATTGAACATTTCAAGCGTTTTATATACGCGTTCAGCGGCTCTGTAAAAATGCGGACAACTGCCTTATTTCGTTCATCATTACCTCAAAGGCCGGAAACGTCAGCGACTGAGGCCCATCAGACAGCGCCTTTTCAGGCTCGGGATGCACTTCTATCAGAACACCGTCCGCTCCGGCGACCAGCGCCGCCTTAGCCATCGGAGAAACCAGCGAGCGCTTACCGGTCGCATGGGATGGGTCAACCATGATCGGCAGGTGCGACAGTTCCTTGATCAGCGGCACGATCGAGAGATCCAGGGTGTTGCGGGTAGCGGTCTCAAAGGTACGGATTCCCCGTTCGCAGAGAATGACCTGGCTGTTCCCTTCCGCGAGAATATATTCGGCCGCCGCGAGAAATTCTTCAACCGTGGCACTCATGCCCCGCTTCAAAAGCACCGGCTTCCGGATTTTTCCCAGTTCGCGCAGCAGGTCAAAGTTCTGCATGTTGCGGGCGCCAACCTGCAGCAGATCGGCATACTCGGCGACCAATCCGACATTATCCGGACTCATGACTTCGGTCACAATCGGAAGGCCGCTCTCTTTCCCGGCAATTGCCAGCAACCTGAGCCCCTCTTCACGCAATCCTTGAAACGTATGCGGCCCGGTGCGTGGCTTGAAAGCACCACCTCGCAGCATATCCGCACCGCACTTTTTTACAAAAAGGGCCGTCTTGACAATCTGCTCCTCACTCTCCACCGCGCAGGGGCCACCGACAACAACCGGACGGCATCCCTGTCCGACTTTGACACCAGCAACATCGACAACCGTATCTTCAGGATGGAAATCGCGCGAAACCAGTTTGTAAGGCTTAGAAACGTGGATAACCCGTTGTACGCCCGGCAGTTCCAGTATTTTGCTATCATCAACATAGCCGTGATTGCCCAGCACACCGATGGCGGTTCGCTCACTCCCCGGAATCGGTTCGGCTCTGAAGCCCATTTCTCCAACGATTCTGGCAATGGCATCAACATCAGTCTGGGTGGCGTTGTGGTTCATAACTATCAGCATCCGATTATCTCCAGTGCGTAATTTTGTGATGTCCCTTTTAAAAACAATTCCTACTCATGCCGCTCGCTCAACTTCTCCAGTTTCTCCATCTGATGCACCACCACCCGGCCCCCCTGCACTTCGATAATCCCCTCATCCTTCAGTTTTTTGAAGGTACGGGAAATCGTCTCGCTAGCTGTTCCAAGGCGGGATGCCAGCTCACCTTTTTTGATCCCCAGGTCAATATAGGTGATCCCGCCGAAGCTGGTCGAGCTCTCCGCCGCACGGCGCACAAGAAAGGAGGCCAGTCGTGAGGTAACATCGGCAAAGGACAGCTCCTCAATCTGGCGGGCAAACTGGCGCAGCATGAGTGAGAGCGATACCACAAGGTTAAAGGCAAAGTTTGGATTATGACCCATAAGCTCCATGAAACCCTGGCGAGGCAGGTACAACACCTCCCCCGACTCAAGGGCGCGGGCTTCAGCCGGGTATTTGCCATCACCGAAAAAGGCAGCTTCGGCAAAGGTTTCACACGGCTTGACAAAATGGAGTACTTTTTCACGCCCGTCCGGCGACATCCGGCAGAGCTTGATGCTGCCGGAAACCAGCAGATAGAAACCGGTAGCCTCCTCCCCCTCACTGAACAGGGTTTCCCCCTTCCGGAAGGCGCGGCGAGCCGTAATAGAAGCCAGCTCAGCAAGATCAGTGTTATTCAGACCGGAAAAGAGGAGCGGTTTTTTCAATTGTTCGATAAGTTCCATAAAACCTTCATGCAACATAAACACAGAGGCACTGAGACACAGAGAAAAATTCAAACCTTTTTTTGTTTCAAACCCATTATTTTTTTGTTGTGGGTCTTTCTCGGTGTCTCTGCGTTTAACGATTATTTTTTCAAAAATACCTTGATCTTTTCCGCCACCTGCGGCGTGGTGAAACCGAACTGTTCAGCAAGAATCTTATCCGGTGCCGACGCGCCGAAATGCTCTATGCCGATAAACAGCCCATCACAGCCGATCAGGCGCCCCCAGGGCATTCCCTTTCCGGCCTCAAAGGCCACACGCGGAATGCCTGCAGGAAGTATCTGACTGCGATACTCTGCTGACTGGGCAGTGAACGTTTCGAGACAGGGGACCGATACAACACGGGCCTTTATACCCTGCGAGGCAAGTACTGCAGCCGCTTCTGCCGCCACATGCACCTCTGAGCCGCTGGCCATAACCACCACATCAGGCGTACCATCGGGAGAAGACACGGTGTACCCACCTTTGAGAGCATCGGCCGGGGTAAAAGATGCAGCCCTGGCGATCACCGGCAACTTCTGGCGGGTCAGGATCAGCGCGGTAGGACCGCTGTACTGAAGGGCCGCCTGCCAGGCCAGAGCCGTTTCGATCCCGTCAGCAGGGCGGATTACCTGCAGGCCGGGGATCAAGCGGAGTGACGCAACATGCTCGATCGGCTGGTGCGTCGGGCCGTCTTCGCCGACAAAGAAGGAGTCATGGGTAAAGATATAGATTGCCTGCTGACTCATCAGTGCTGAGAGCCTTACCGCTGGACGGCAGTAGTCGGCAAAGACCAGGAACGTCGCTCCGTAAGGTATAAAGCAACCGTAGAGGGCCATGCCGTTTATGACCGCACCCATGGCATGTTCGCGGATGCCGAAGTGTAGATTGCGACCGACAAAACTGCCTGCCTGTATCGAAGGAGAACCCTTGATATCACTGTTGTTGGATGGCGACAGGTCAGCCGAACCACCAACAACAGAGGGAATCAGCTCGGCAACCTTTTGAAGTACCGTTCCTGAGAGTGCGCGGGTAGCACCGTCTTTACCGGCAACAGCCGCCAGCAGTTCCTCTGTCAGGTTTGCCGGCAGATGTTTGTGCCACATCTGATCCCAGAGCTTTGATTTCTCCGGATTGGCGGCATGCCAGGACGTGAAACCTCGCTGCCAAGCGGCATAGCGCTGTTTCAACTCTTCTACCCGCTGCTGGCAGGTATCGCGCACGTCCTGCGGAATCTCAAACGACGGGGCATCCCACCCCAGATTGGCCCGAGTCGCGGCGATCTCGTCCTTGCCGAGCGGCGAGCCGTGCGCACCGGACGAATCCTGACACTTGGGACTGCCGAAGGCGATATGGGTGGTGGCGATAATGATCGAAGGCTTGCCGGTTTCAGTCTTGGCGGCGGCAATGGCGGCAACGATCTGGTCGTTGTTGTGGCCGTCAACTTTCTGTACGTGCCAGCCGCAGGCGATAAAGCGCCCTTCAACATCCTCGGACCAGGCCAGATCGGTTTTCCCCTCAATGGTGATGCTGTTGCTGTCGTAGATGTAGATCAGGTTGCCCAGTTTGAGGTGACCAGCCAGCGCCGCTGCCTCGTAGCTGATTCCTTCCTGAAGACAACCGTCACCGAGCAGGGTATAAATATGATGGTCAATCGGCTTGAAATCAGTGGTATTAAAACGCTCGGCGGCCATCTTGGAAGCGATGCCCATGCCGACGCCATTGGCAAACCCCTGCCCCAGCGGCCCGGTGGTAACTTCGACGCCGACCGTGTGACCGAATTCGGGATGCCCTGGAGTCTTGCTCCCCCACTGGCGGAAGTTCTTGATTTCCTCCATCGGGAGGTCAAAACCGAACAGATGCAGCAGCGAATAAAGGAGCATCGAGCCGTGCCCGGCTGAAAGGATGAAACGGTCGCGGTTGGGCCAGCGGGGATCATCAGGATTAAATTCAAGAAAATTACCCCACAGAGCGACAGCACAGTCGGCTGCTCCCATCGGAAGGCCGGGGTGACCGGAATTGGCCCTGTCTACCGCCTCGGCGGAGAGGATTCGAATGGCGTCGGCACAACGCCGGGCCTTGTCAGCGGGAATCATGATGTGGTGCATGGAAGTTCCTTTCATCTGGGTATTTGGTATGTATCTATGTAAAATGATTAAAACCCTCTTTTTGAGCGACGTACCGGCTGCCGTCCGGGTTGACAGCCGTTACCCCGGAAAATCTCGTTACTATACCAATACGTGTCACCGCAATGCCACACTTTTTCAAGCAGTCAACAATTTTTTCCCTGTTGGAGCTGTCGGCAGTGAAGCAGAGTTCGTAGTCTTCACCTCCGGAAAGCGCCAGCTGGTAGGGAACGGCGGGGAGAGATGCGGTCTGAGAGCGGAAGTCGTCGGAAAGCGGGAGATCATCAAGGCGGATGCAGCCGCCGACACCGGATTGCGCGGCGATATGACCGTAATCGCCCAAAATACCGTCACTGACGTCAACCATCGCGGTAGCCAGTCCGGCTTCAGCAAGTGCCAGAGCCGCAGAAACACGGGGGACCGGGTCAAGCAGTCGACCGACAAAAGATTGGTCACTCTCCCGGGCTCCGCTCGGGGAACATAACGGAGGCAGTACAGTGTCAGGCGGCTGAGTCGCCCCTGAGCCACCCTGCTCCACCAGCTTTAGCCCAAGCGCCGCATCGCCCAACGTGCCGGTCACCCAGATATCATCGTCCGGCATCGCACCAGAGCGCCGCACAATCCGGTCAGGGTACTGTTCACCCATGATGGTCACGGAAACAGTCAACCCGGAGCGTGACGAGCAGGTATCACCACCGATCAGAAAAACCTGGTTTTCTGATGCCATCGCCAGAAAACCGCGCATGAATTCATCTATAAAATCAAGTGGCAGCTTGAATGGAATAGCCAGGGAGAGGAGCGCCCAGCGAGGAATACCGCCCATGGCGGCGATGTCGGAAATGCTGACGGCCAGAGATTTGCGCCCCAAGCGGTAGGGATCATGCCAGGCACGGCGAAAATGCACATCCTCCAGCAGCATGTCGGTAGAGGTCAACAGCTGCATCCCGGGTGAAAGTACGGTCACCGCGGCGTCATCACCTATACCGGTAATAACACTTTCATGCGTAAAGGCAGCGGCAGCAATGCGGGAAATAAGACCGAACTCGCCAAGATTGGATAGTGCAGACGAAGATGAATGGGTCACAGTCGGGTCGATTCTCATATACATTTGGAGTAAAGCGGGACGGGTTTTGCCCGCTCGATAAAGCGCTTCGCATTGTAGCGCACCAGACTTTAATGGCAAGCAAAAACCATTGCACATCTACCGTGAAATAATGTTGCAACGACCGAACTGTTATGCTAGCTTTCATATGTTTACATATACTTGAACACAAACGAAAAGGAGATTTACGTGAGAATTATTACTACAACGAAACTGTTCATGGCAATCCTCTGTGTCGCTGCACTTGTCGGCTGCCAAGGGGGAAGCACTTCAGGCGGGTCTAAGCTGGAGGGGAAAAAAGAGGGGAAGGTTCTGGCGGAGGTCAATAACGGCAGCATTACCACCGGTGATTTTGACCGTGAGCTAAAAAACCTGCCCGAATACCTGAAAGCAATGGCTGACACCCCCCAGGGCCGCAAAGAGATGCTGGATACAATGATCATCCGCGAACTGATTCTGCAGCAAGCGGCAAAAGACGGCCTCGACAAGGGCGCAGAAATTGAGGAGAAGCTGCAGGATCTCAAAAAGCGCCTGATTGTGGAATCGTTCCTCAAGAAAAAAGTTGAAGCCGAATCCAAGGTTTCCGATGAAGATCTGAAAAAGTTCTATGAGCAGAACAAGGACAAGTTCAAGTCCGGTGAACAGATTAAAGCCAGCCATATCCTGGTAAAGACCGAAAAAGAAGCCAAAGACATCCTGGCCAAGCTTAAATCCGGCGGTAATTTTGAGGAACTGGCCAAGAAAAACTCTGTTGACTCCTCTGCCGCTAAAGGTGGAGATCTGGGGTGGTTCGGCAAGGGGAGTATGGTGCCGGCTTTCGAAAAGGCAGTTCTCGCACTTAAAGAAGGACAGATTTCTGATGTTGTCAAATCCGATTTCGGATTCCACATCATCAAGCTGACCGGCAAGCGTCCGGCCGGTATTCGCCCCTTTGAAGAAGTAAAGGAGCAGATCAAGGGCGCGATAATGCCAACCAAACAGCAGGAAGTTTTCCAGAAGATCAAGGATGAGCTGAAAAAAACCGCCAAGATTACGATCAAGGAAGATGTTTTGAACAGTGTCGGCGGGAAAAAAGAAGAACCGAAACCTGTCGAGGCTCCTAAAACGGCTGCTCCCGCAAAGAAATAGTGGTTATCAGGCGCAGTGCAGGCATGTTTTGAACGAGATAAAACCGGAAGTGCGGGAGCATATCCCCCTTCCGGTTTTTACATTTACCGAAGAAAAGGGTTCAACTATGAAGCAACGTACTTTGGCAGCGGTGACAACCACTCTGGTTCTGCTTGTGGTGGGTGGATGTGGCGGCAATAAGGCGACTGTCACCAAAGAGCCGGCAGCGGCAACGCTCACGACAGGCAAGCCCCTCCCCCCCACAGACGGGCCAAAAACAATGCAAAGAGTAACAAACGCTATTGCCGCAATTGTAAACGACGAAATCATTACCATGCATGATGTCAACCGGGAAATGCAGCCAGCCATCAGCGCGGCCGAGAAGAAAGGCGCCGTGAGTGACAGTGCCCGGAGCCAGATCCGCACCACAGCACTTGATCGCCTGATTGAAAAGAAACTGACTGAGCAAAAGGTCAAGGAACTGAATATTAAAGTATCCGAAGAGGAAATCCGTCAAGCGATCGATGACGTGCGCAAGCAGAACAATATTCCTTCACAGGAGGCGTTAGTGACGGCACTGGCCGGACAGGGTCTTACGTTTGACCAGTATCACGCACAGCTCCAAGAGCAACTCGAAAAACTGAAACTGGTGAGCATGGAAGTTCGAGCCAAGGTTCAGGTTGGCGAAAGCGAGATGCGTGACTATTACGCTGCCAACCTGGCAAAATATACTGAAGACGAAACGTACCACGCCCGACACATTTTTTTCAAAACGGGCGAAAAGGCGTCTCCGGATGCGATAAAACGTTCTCAAGCTACGGCTCTCGCAGTCCTGGCTGATGCCAAGAGCGGCAAAGACTTTGCGGAGTTGGCAAAGAAATTCTCGGAAGACCCTGCAGCTCGCAAGGATGGTGGCGATCTGGGAAGTTTCAAAAAAGGGGACATGCAGCCGGAACTGGAGAAGACCATCCTCTCCCTGAAGCCGGGTGAGGTGAGTGAACTGGTTGTGACGCCGATCGGCCTGCACATCATCAAGCTTGAAGCGCGGGTAGCGGGGGTAATCAAACCCTTTGAGAGTGTCAAAGCGGAGATTGAAGAGATTCTCTATCGCAAAAAATCTGAAGAACGTTTCAGCCAGTGGGTCAAGGAACTACGTAGCAAGGCCAGCATCGAGATCAGATAATTGAAATAGTCGTTGTGACGCTGCAAACCTTACTACGAAAACAGCCGCTCACCCGATACCGGGGAGCGGCTGTTTTCGTCATGGTTAATTTCCTCGTTATTCCCTGCGACGCAGATACCTCAGAAACTCTTCACAGGAAAGCTGCTTCTTTCTGACCAGATGGGCAATTTCCCTGCTCATGGCAAGCTTTTCGCCTTCCTTCATGCCATCTTTCATCAGGACAAACAGGGGGGTATTACTGCTGTACGGATACAAGCGGAAGCGCTCCTGCAGTTCAAACGCCGACATATCCGATAACATCTGGCTGCAAAATATCATATAGACCGGATGAATCGATGAGAGGGCCAGGGCCTCGTTTCCGGTATACCCTTTTATGACTTCAAAACCCACTGACTCTATCGCCTTGGAAAGTGTCTCTTCGCCGGACCGGGAAACTACCATCGATTGCAAATCCCAGGTTTCAGTTTCCTCAGTCAGACCATAAACCGCCAGGCGTTCCTGGAGGTACTGCTCATCAATCGGAAGGGTAAAAAAGCCGGCGACCGGAAACACACCGCCAACTTTCCCCTTTTCGCTCAAAAAAACCGGCAGTACCGGGATATCACGGGTTAGCGGGGAACTCTTTATCTTGAGCAGCACCCCCCAGCCATCTTCGGAAAACGGCGAGACATCCAGCACAATCCCCAGTGGTCGACCCGCTTCAAGGTTATCATACTGTTCAAGTCGGCAGACATACCCGCCAGCTTCCAGATACGAGGAAAGGATCTCTTCACGTCCGATACCCGGTTTTACACCCAGTATCCAAAGCTCCCTGCGTGGTTCGCCTTTCTCTGTCATAGCCGCTCCTGTCTGCAATGCATTTAATCAAGGAATGTGTTCTCTTACCAGAAAGCCGAGCCAAAAACCAGACTAATAAGCACGGTTATGCAATTTCAAATCAGGGATAAATCAAGGCGGCAATGATGGAGGAGAAAATCACGCCTTGATTGAGAATTGGAATTACTCCGCTGAATAGAGTTCAAGGATACGCTCAATTATATTTGTCGTTGATTTGCCATCCACAAAGGTGACCAACTCCACCCGCCCGCCGTACGATTCAACGATCTCTCTTCCGACCACGCCATCGATCGAATAATCGCCCCCCTTGGCCAGAATATGCGGTTTGAGTGCGGTTATCAACTCCAACGGGGTATCCTCGTCAAAAATAACGACATAATCGATGCAGTCCAGAGCCGCCAGGAGATGAGCCCGTTCATCCTGATCGATCAGCGGCCGCTTTGGCCCTTTCAGGCGACGTACGGAGGCATCGCTGTTGAGACCGAGTACCAACAGGTCGCCGAGATTCCGTGCTTTTTGCAGATATTTCACATGTCCGGCATGCAGCAGGTCAAAACAGCCGTTGGTGAAGACAATCCGCTTCCCCCTGTTTTTCTCGGCCGCAATCAGGGGTGTCAGCACGTCCAGACTCTTTATTTTTGCATGGCTATCCTTGTGGGCCAGTGAAACAGTGTCAATGATTTCCTGCGGGGTAACGATCGAAGTACCCAGTTTGCCAACGGCAATGCCTGCCGCAATGTTGGCCAATTGCGCCGAATCTGCCATACTGAAACCGGATGCGATGCCGACCGCCAGCGTTGCCAGCACCGTATCTCCGGCACCCGAAACATCAAAAACTTCACGGGCGACAGTAGGGATATGGACAATCCCCCCCCCCTTTGAAAAGAGCGACATCCCCTCTTCACTGCGGGTAATCAGGAGATGCGGTAAACCGGTTGAATCCATGATAACAGCCGCGGCCTGTGCCAGAGACGCCGTATCCGTAATGGCGATTCCGGAAGCGGCCTCGGCCTCCTTACGATTCGGCGTCAGCAGCGCTGCCCCGCTATAACGGGTAAAATCAGCCCCCTTAGGGTCAACCAGAACCGGTATGCCGGCAGCAGCAGCAGCTGTAATTGCCGCGGCAATAACAGCCGGAGTCAACACGCCCTTGTTGTAGTCTGAAAGCACGACAACCTTATATTCGCCGGCATTGGCCGCTATCCAGGCGCAGAGCTGCAATTCAACGGCAAGCGGCAGCGCTTCACGCGATTCTCGATCAATGCGCACAATCTGCTGATGTGCCGCAACGACTCTCGTTTTACGGCTGGTCCGGCGATCCGTATCCTGGAAAATCGCCCGGGTATCAATATGATGGTGACAAAACTGCCCCAGCAGCTCACGACCGTTCTGATCGCCGCCGACAACGGAACAGACCGAAACCTGTGCCCCCAGCGCGGCCAGATTATGCACCACGTTGCCGGCACCACCCAGACGCAGCTCTTCGCGGATAACATCAACCACCTGCACCGGCGCCTCGGGCGAAATACGATCCGCTTTGCCCCAAAGATACTCATCCAGCATCAGGTCGCCAATAACCAGGCAGCGTATTTCAGCACTATGGGCAAAAAGAGTTTCAACAGCCGTACGGTCCACACGACCTCCTTGAAGCATATAAAGAGTTTTCGAACCAGAAAAAATCCTGTCCGAACGAAAACTAGGCGAACATCGACTTTTCCAGCAGATCACAGACTATGTGGATGATCGTGATGTGCCCTTCCTGAACGCGCGGCGTATCATTGGTCGGCACGATCAGCGCCAGATCACAAACTTCCTTGATACTGCCACCATCCTTGCCGAGCAGGCCAACAGTTTTGCACCCTTTCTCACGCGCCAGCTCCAGAGCCTGAAGTACATTAACAGAATTGCCGCTGGTAGAGATGCCGACGACCAAGTCCCCCGGCGCGGCCAGCGCTTCAACCTGACGATGGAATATTCTGTCGAAACCGTAGTCGTTACCGATGGCGGTCAAAATCGAGGTATCGGTTGAGAGAGCGATCGCCGGCAACCCCCGTCGCTCCATCTTGAAACGTCCGACGATTTCCGCCACGAAATGCTGGGCATCAGCCGCAGAGCCGCCATTCCCCATCACCAACAGCTTGCCGCCCTGTGTGAAGGTTTCCACCAGCAGCGTCACCATTTCAGCGATCAGTGGTGACAGTTCCCGCTCCATCTTGCTAATGACTTCCCGGTGGGACGCTAATTGAGATGTGATCTCCGTTATCATGGTAACTCCTCCTTGAGTAAGTTAGAAGTTGTTTTCTGCTCTTCTGGGTGAGGGCGCTCCGCAACATCTGTTGTATAGGCACGAAGGCTGCTGAGCAATTCTTCAAGTGATATGGTGGTGTCAAAGCCCGGAAAGGTGGCGCCGCAGCACCCCTGCACCGCAAACATCTCCGGTGAGGCGTTCCGCAGCACCGTAATCTTCCGCTGAAGATCACGCAACGGAAACAAGGGTGACACCTGCTGCAGACCTATGCCGGTATGCAGGCCATTCCACCCCATTTTCCGGAAATCGGAATACTGACGACGATGCAGCAGCAACGTAAAACGATGCCCCTGACGGGCCCCGTCCAGAATGGCGGTAATCGTATCGCAAAGAGCACCGGCATCAGCCTCTTTGCCAAAATACACGCAATAATGACGATCAGTTCCCCACTGTGCCGTATACGCGGAACGGCTATTCTGAATCATCTCATTCCGGCGCAGCTCCGAACCGAACTGTTGGCCGGCAGAACAGGACAAGCGGACGCGCCCGGTGATACAGGTTCGATATCCATGTGCAGCGACACGCCGTACATACTCTTTCAAACACCACTCATTCCCGTCAAGATATTCATCAAAAGTACCTGCGACCATACGCATCTCTGTGCGCAGCAGCAGTGTCGCAAAAGAGACCGTGCAGCTCTCCATGGTCGTGCAGCCCTGAGCGAGGTCCGGCAGACGCGGCGCCTCCGCCCCACTGAACAGCGGCGAGGCAATCCCGGCGCCGGTAGTTTCAGCTACGCTCACCAACGCTTCCAGCCACCCGGCCTGTACGGAAACATGCGGACGGACGATCACAGAATAATCGCTGTCAGAGCGGGCCAGACCGAGATTTATCGCCGCAACCAGACCGATATTCTTTTCTGACTTGATAAACAGTCCCTGATCGCTTAATGACTCGGAAAACTCCTCCAACATCAGCTCCGTTTCACGACTGCTGCCGTTGTCGACAATAATCAGACGTGCTCCGGGTGAGTGAGCGAGGATCGCCGCAAGACAGGCGCGGGTTTCAAAGGGGTTGTTCCAGACAGGAACAAGTATGTCAATAGTGGGGGAAATCATAGTAGGTATGAAAGGATTTGTACCACAGAGTCACAGAGGACTGAAAAGTTCGCAGAAAAGCTGCACGACAATAAACGGCAGTAAACTCGTATCCACTATTTCCAGTACTGATTTACTTATTCAGTATTCTCTGTAACTCTGCGGTAAAAAATCAGGATGAAATTGCGACACGGCGCAGCAGATCAAGCTCATCCAGAACAGCTCCGGAGCCGAGGCAGACGCAGTCAAGCGGGTTTTCAGCAATAAGTACCGGGACTTTGGTGACCTCGCGCAGCAGCAGGTCAAGGTTGCGCAGCAGAGCGCCGCCGCCGGCCAGGAAAATTCCCTGATCGACAATATCGGCCGCCAGCTCCGGCGGGGTCTTTTCAAGACAGATCCTCACGGTATCGACAATGGCGTTGACCGCTTCCTTGAGCGCTTCACGGATTTCGTCAGAATTGACCTTGATGGTTTTGGGGATACCGGAAACCAGGTCACGCCCCTTAACTTCCATCTCCAAAGTTTCCGGGCCGGGGTAGGCTTCACCGATCTCTATTTTAATTTTTTCTGCCCATCGCTCCCCGATCTGCAGGTTATATTTTTTGCGAATATACTGGACGATCGCCTCATCCATCTTGTCGCCCCCCATGCGGGTGGACTGGGCGTAGACGATACCGGCCAGCGAGATAACGGCAACTTCAGTCGTACCGCCACCAATATCAACAATCATGTTGCCGGATGCTTCGGTAATGGGGAGACCGGCACCAATAGCAGCGGCCATAGGCTCCTCAATCAGATACACCTCACGGGCTCCGGCCGACTCAGCCGATTCCTTGACCGCACGTTTTTCGACCTGGGTGATGCCAGATGGCACACAGATGACAATCCGGGGACGGACGAGTGTTTTGCGGTTATGCACTTTATGGATAAAATAGCGCAACATCTCTTCGGTGATATCGAAGTCGGCGATAACACCGTCCTTCATGGGGCGGATGGCGGTTATGGAACCGGGAGTCCGCCCAAGCATCTGTTTGGCCTCCATGCCGACCTTAAGCACCTTCTGCTGACCGTTAGGCATCTTCTGCACCGCAACAACCGACGGTTCACGCACCACAATTCCCTTTCCCTTCAGATAAACCAGGGTATTGGCAGTGCCAAGGTCAATGGCGAGATCATTGGAAAACATTCCGAACAGGTAATCAAACATTTTCAGCATTATTTGTGATCCTTTCAGTGATCATATCAAGTGAGTAAAACGGCTAAAAAGAATAGCAGAGTAACTACACGAAATGCAAGAACGAATACAACCAGTCCGGATTGATAATATCAAGCAAAAAGTTCACTATTTTTTATTTGCCAAGCATAACGGACATCGTTACTATCTAGCCACCATGACAAAGCGTGACTCCCCCCCCATACACCCAGGTGAGATACTTCTTGAAGATTTTTTAAAACCTATGGGCATCAGCCAGTATCGCCTGGCTCAGTCTATCCATGTCCCCGCGCGGCGCATTAATGAAATTGTACATGGCACACGCGGTATCACAGCAGACACTGCAATCCGCCTGTCTCGTTATTTTGGCACCAGTGCTGAATTATGGTTAGGGCTTCAAGCAGACTATGATCTCGAATTAGCACGGGAACGCCTTAATGGGGTAGAGATATTAGCATTGGCGGCATAATCATTACCGCTTCACAGTAAATCGCAGTTGGATCTCAGACCCTAAGCACCACAAAATGAGGTATTTTTTTAGCACTCTCGCTTTGAAGCTCCGTGAGCTGCCTGTGCGGCAGTGAACCTTGATAAAGAAATCAGTCAAGTCCTCGCCATTTTCTGAGCTGCCTGTGCGGCAGTGAACGCATCAGTTGCCAAGATCCCCGACCTGGTAGATTTCTGAGCTGCCTGTGCGGCAGTGAACGACGAATCCACCGGAGCACCGCTGGATTACGATTTCTGAGCTGCCTGTGCGGCAGTGAACGTGATATTGTTTCGGTGCAGCGTTCCCTTGATTTTCTGAGCTGCCTGTGCGGCAGTGAACCTGTTGGCACGATAGCGGGCCACGCACTCACATTTCTGAGCTGCCTGTGCGGCAGTGAACATACCGCAATCACCATGCCGTCTCACGCAATCTTTCTGAGCTGCCTGTGCGGCAGTGAACGGGGGAGTAAATACCACGCCGGTTTTGATCTTTTTCTGAGCTGCCTGTGCGGCAGTGAACCGTAAAACCCATGCTGTAGTTAATCCCGTACATTTCTGAGCTGCCTGTGCGGCAGTGAACCGTAAAACCCATGCTGTAGTTAATCCCGTACATTTCTGAGCTGCCTGTGCGGCAGTGAACGTACCTATTTCAGCGGGACGCGGCTGGTCAGTTTTCTGAGCTGCCTGTGCGGCAGTGAACTACTCAAGTTCCGTTTTTTCGCCTTCTGCTTTTTTTCTGAGCTGCCTGTGCGGCAGTGAACAAGCAGCGGTCCCGTGCTGCGGGTATCTCTCTTTTCTGAGCTGCCTGTGCGGCAGTGAACCCCAACATCCTGCTGAGACGTGGCAGGTTTTATTTCTGAGCTGCCTGTGCGGCAGTGAACGAAGGAAATCGGTTTGCCGCCCGGCCTGTCATTTTCTGAGCTGCCTGTGCGGCAGTGAACAGTAACCACATCGAGAGCCGCCGCCAGATCGATTTTCTGAGCTGCCTGTGCGGCAGTGAACTTCGGAAACTACCTCTGGACCGATGTTATGAATTTCTGAGCTGCCTGTGCGGCAGTGAACAGCGACGACGTTAACGAGCCGGTGATCACGAATTTCTGAGCTGCCTGTGCGGCAGTGAACGCTGGATGATGAACCCGCCCAGCTCGCAGTTTTTTCTGAGCTGCCTGTGCGGCAGTGAACACCCAACCGGCGGTGTATGCCTCGGTCGAGGAATTTCTGAGCTGCCTGTGCGGCAGTGAACTGGAGACCAAACATCTCCGTCGCTGTTTTTAACTTTCTGAGCTGCCTGTGCGGCAGTGAACACGTTGTGCCTGCATCGTCCGTTGCAATGCCGTTTCTGAACTGCCTGTGCGGCAGTGAACTAAAACATCGCGCCGAGGGTGGACACTATCGTTTTCTGAGCTGCCTGTGCGGCAGTGAACGTAACCGAGAACGATTGCCGTGGCCCGTGGAGTTTCTGAGCTGCCTGTGCGGCAGTGAACGCAATGGGGATATGCCGGTGATGTTGATATTATTTCTGAGCTGCCTGTGCGGCAGTGAACCTATCTCGATACCAACCCGCATGTTCTCTTTGTTTTCTGAGCTGCCTGTGCGGCAGTGAACGGACTACAACGGCGCACCGGATAATTTGTTTATTTCTGAGCTGCCTGTGCGGCAGTGAACTGACTGCGAAATCGGTGTACCGCTCCGTTTCTTTTCTGAGCTGCCTGTGCGGCAGTGAACCTGAAAAATATGCATGCCCAACTGTCTGCCATTTTCTGAGCTGCCTGTGCGGCAGTGAACCCGCCGGTATGCCGGGAATTCTTTTTCGAACATTTCTGAGCTGCCTGTGCGGCAGTGAACATGGAGAATCCTGCAAATACTTTTCTCATTTCATTTCTGAGCTGCCTGTGCGGCAGTGAACTGATTGCCTCAGTAGTTTTGGATTCAGGCTGATTTTCTGAGCTGCCTGTGCGGCAGTGAACTCTTGAAATGTGTACGTTCTTGCGGCGGTATTTTTCTGAGCTGCCTGTGCGGCAGTGAACAAGTATGCAGTCAAACGCAGGAATCACGGATTTTTCTGAGCTGCCTGTGCGGCAGTGAACACCACTCGCCGGTAGAGCAACGGGGATATCGCTTTTCTGAGCTGCCTGTGCGGCAGTGAACGACGAAGTATGGCGGGTGCTGGACAATCTCAAGTTTCTGAACTGCCTGTGCGGCAGTGAACCAGGAACAACTAATCGTGCTCTCAAAACTGTTTTTTCTGAGCTGCCTGTGCGGCAGTGAACCTGCGCACCCTGCTGATGGACTCGACCGGTCATTTTCTGAGCTGCCTGTGCGGCAGTGAACTTGGCGCTGCTGCCGGTCCCGTCATGGATCACTTTCTGAGCTGCCTGTGCGGCAGTGAACTTGATAAAGCCACCCTCGATGCCTATGTATCCTTTCTGAGCTGCCTGTGCGGCAGTGAACGATCATCAGTCATTCCCAACCGCCCCATCTGTCTTTCTGAGCTGCCTGTGCGGCAGTGAACAACAGGGTCAGTGAATCACTGATACCAGTTGTTTTCTGAGCTGCCTGTGCGGCAGTGAACGGGATGTGGGGTAATGCGATTATTTTTCTGGGATTTCTGAGCTGCCTGTGCGGCAGTGAACCTCTTCCAGGGCAGATACTTATGGTGGTCATATTTCTGAGCTGCCTGTGCGGCAGTGAACAGATTATTGATAGAGCGAACATCGATGCTATTTTTCTGAGCTGCCTGTGCGGCAGTGAACGTCGTTATGCTGCTAAATGATTATTTTATTCATTTCTGAGCTGCCTGTGCGGCAGTGAAC
>JGI24147J20444_1000296_pt1 | contig 35611 bp, 22 predicted proteins | sample BarGraIncub1133A_FD_20444 | JGI IMG/M metagenome (IMG submission 20444) | reverse complement strand
GCCAGTCAAACGCTCTAGCCAACTGAGCTAATCCCCCTTTTGAGGCCACAAAGATATATTTATTTTAATACACAACTAGTTGACATCACCGAAAATTTCATATTTCATTCATGAAAATCGACTCCGATTTTCGATTTGCCAGTTTTTTGCCAGATAACTACTGGAAATGTGCCGGATTCAAAATTATCGGGATAGATTTCGTTTAAAAATAAACAGTTTGAAAACTTCAATTTTGTATTTACGAAATGATTATTAGTGAAAAATGAAATGCACCAAGCGTGAATTAGGGCGACTCATAATCAGGGAGTCACTGGTTCAAATCCAGTTGGTCCCGCTTCAAAATCAAAAGATTACGAAGAAAATTTTTATCTCTTTTTTGTTTTACGCCAGGATTTGGGGGAGTTTGGATATTTTGTGCTGAAATATTGAGAGAGGAAGTTCGTTTATTTTTAAACGAAATGGGGAAGCTAAACAAACCTCAACACTTTTTGAAAAGAGTGTCGAGGTTATAAGGGGGGTAACATTTATTTGACGGTTTTTTAAAATCAAATCCAATTTAATCGCAGAAATCAAAAACGGCTGAACACCTAATGTTCAGCCGCCCAAAGTTCAACTCCGTGGAATAATCAGAACGAAATATTCCCTGAATTCAATGCAGATAAAAAGTTCGCCTTAACAGAGGATCAAGACTTACTTGACCCTGTCAAGATAAAGTGTTCCCGGAAACTCACGGTCTGCCATTTTTGTTGTAAAACTGATCGTCAGTAGCTTCGCGCCCGGTTCTAGTTTCCAAGTCTCTTTCGAATTTACAACGACATCCTGACCGTCCCTGTTGAAAGTCGTATTTGAGTTCAGGATCAAGGTCCCATCTGAGTCTGAACGGGTAGCCTTGGTTGTTCTCGGCATGTCATAAATGACAATTTTACTCTCTTTCCCGTCAAGGGAAAGATTTTCAACAAACGGATATTCCTGGCCGTCTGCATTTTCATAAGTTCTGTTGGTCAATAAGCTGTCACCTTTGACTATTATCGTAAGTTTTGACAGGAAAATCTGGTTGCCCTGCAATACAGTTTTTCCTTTGTTTAGATTCCATTCCCCTGTGAAACCTGGCTCCTCGGCCTGGAGAGAAAATGTGGTGATTGCGAACAAAAGTGTGAAAATGAGCTTGAAATTTTTTGTTTCCATAACTTGAGTATTGGGTAAAGTTGTTAATACCTACAAATGTACATATTTTATTAATCTCAGCAGTATAAGTATCAGTGCCAATTGGTGTAGTAAGATTTGAAGCAATAATAACTGCAGCTTGAGATAAATCCGATATAATTGCTTTACGTTTTAGTTCTATTGTTGCAACACCAGTCATTGTTATGGATTATATTGGTTGTTGCTGAGTTCGTAATTCAAGAAATTATACTGATCTGAATCCTTTTTGGGGTTAATGCTTACGTTTAATGCCATCAAAAAGAGTGCGAAAAAGCAACTCTGAAATAGATTAAATATGGAACTTAAGAAGTCGAATAAAGCAGATCTGGAAAATAAAAGAGGACTTTTTCTCCTGATCGGGATGTTCGTTTCCCTTGCAATCGTACTGTTTGCTTTCACTTACTCGGAAAAAGTTACAAAGGCTGATTCGCTCGGACAGGTAGCTGCCGCAGAGATTAGTGAGGAAATGATTCCAATAACCCGTCAGGAAGAAGTTAAACAACTATCACCTCCGCCACCTCCTGCAGCGGTCGAAATTCTATATATCGTCGCTGACGATACGAAAATTACTGATAATCTTGAAATTAAGGATTCTAAGGCAACAAAAGAAACCAAAGTTGAGGTTGCACAAATTGTAACCGAAGGAAAAGAGAAAGTTGAAGAGGAAATTTTCATTTGGTTGAAAATACGCCTGAATTTCCTGGCGGAGAATTGGCTTTGCACAAATACATAAATACCGCCATTGAATACCCTGGCCTTGCCCAGGAAAATGGTATACAGGGAAAAGTATTTGTGAATTTTGTTGTTGATAAGGATGGTATTGTTTCGGATGCAAAAATTTTTCGGGGAGTTGACCCGTCACTTGATAAAGAAGCACTTCGGGTCATAATGTCACTCCCTAAATGGAATCCTGGTATGCAGCGTGGTAAAGCGGTTCGCGTTTCTTTCACGGTTCGCGTTTCTTTCACGGTTCCGATTAGTTTCCAGCTTCAGTAGTCAAATTACTATTTAGAATACAATCCCGATTCGTCAGCTGATGAATCGGGATTTTTTTGTCCAAATTGTATTATTTTTGCACCATGGCAAAAATGCATGATACATCAGAACAGAAAGAAAGAATAGTCATAGTTGGATTAGTTACCAGCCGGCAAAATGAGAAAAAGGTAAAAGAGTACCTCGACGAACTCGAATTCCTTGTTGACACAGCGGGTGCAGAGGTCTGGGAACGGTTTATTCAAAAGTTGGAAAATCCTCATCGTGCTACTTTTGTTGGTTCCGGTAAACTTCAGGAAATCGCTGATTTTGTCAAAGTACATGACATTGATACCGTTATTTTTGACGACGAACTTTCCCCGACTCATCTTCGGAATATTGAACCGGCCTTAAACTGCAAAGTGATCGATCGTACCAATCTTATCCTCGATATATTTGCAAAAAGGGCGCAGACTGCTCACTCAAAAACCCAGGTGGAGTTGGCTCAGTGCCAGTATTTACTCCCGCGTTTAACCAGGTTTTGGTCGCATCTTGAGCGTCAGCAGGGTGGGGTTGGTTCCCGTGGACCTGGAGAATCGCAAATCGAAACTGACCGCAGGATTGTTCTTGACAGGATTTCGTTTTTAAAGGAAAATCTGGAGAAGATCGATCGCCAAATGAGCGTTCAAAGGCGTAATCGCGGCAATATGATNCGNGTGGCNCTTGTAGGATATACCAATGTNGGGAAATCGACCATNATGAACCTGATCAGTAAGTCGGAAGTTTTTGCTGAAAATAAATTGTTTGCNACCNTNGATACCACCGTACGCAAAGTTGTTATTGCGAATTTGCCNTTTCTGNTAACCGACACNGTAGGTTTTATACGAAAATTACCTGTNCACCTNGTCGAATCGTTTAAATCGACGCTTGATGAAACCCGCGAAGCTGATTTACTGATTCATGTGGTTGATATATCGCATTCCGGGTTTGAATCGCAGGTTGAGGTTGTCAACAAAACACTCGGGGAAATTGGTGCTGGCGACAAACCGATGATCTACCTCTTTAATAAAATAGATGCCTTTACGTTCGTCGAAAAGGAAGAAGACGATTTGCAGCCATCCACACAAGATAATATGAGCCTTGAAGATTGGAAACAATCCTGGATTGGAAAGCATCAAAACATTACACTTTTTATATCTGCAAAGGAAAAGACAAATATCGAAGAGTTTAAAAAGGTTTTATACGACGAAGTGAAAACGCTTCATATCAAGCGCTTTCCTTTCAATGATTTTCTTTATCAGGTTTATGACGAAAACTGATTCGTCGATTTGAAATAGAGGATACATTGTAGAGACGCGATTAATCGCGTCTCTACAATGTTTCCGATTAATCACGTCTCCTCAGCATTCTGGTATTTTATTTTACAACACCCTCTTTTATAAGGTATTCAGCAATTTGAACGGCGTTTAAAGCAGCACCTTTCTTAATCTGATCCGAAACCGTCCAGAAAGTTAATCCTTTTGGATTTGTTAGATCTTTCCGAATTCTGCCAACAAATACCTCGTCACGTCCGGCAAGTTGCAAGGGCATAGGATACTGTTTTTCAGAGGGATTATCAATTACAATCACACCGTCAGCATTTTTGAAAGCCGTTTTTGCCCGGTCCAAAGAGATTTCCTGTTCCGTTTCGACCCATACAGCTTCTGAATGTGCGCGGAGAACCGGTACGCGAACAGCGGTAGCACTAACCATGATGTCGGAATGCATAATTTTCCGGGTTTCATGAAACATCTTCATCTCTTCTTTAGTGTAATCATTGTCAGTGAATACATCGATATGCGGAATCAGGTTTTGTACAAGTTGGTAAGCAAATTTAGCAATGGTAGGTTTTTCGCCATCAGCAACCTGTTTGGTCTGCACTTGCAATTCGTCCATTCCCGAAGCACCTGCTCCGCTGGCACTCTGGTATGTTGCGATATGAACCCTGGTGATGTGTGAAAGATCTTCGATAGGTTTCAGAGCTACAACCATCTGTATCGTTGTGCAATTAGGATTGGCGATGATTTTGCGTGGCATATTTTTTGCATCAGCCGCATTTACTTCAGGTACCACCAGCGGAATATCCTTTTCCATTCGGAAAGCACTACTGTTATCAATCATGATAGTTCCAAATTTCGTAATTGTTTCGGCAAACTCCTTCGAAATACCTGCACCGGCTGACACCAGCGCAATATCAATACCTTTAAAATCGTCGTTGTGTTGAAGCTCTTTGACAATCAGTTTTTTACCTTTGAAAGTATATTCTTTTCCCGTGCTCCGGGCCGAACCAAACAGATTGAGTTCATCAAGCGGAAAATTACGTTCATCCAAAACGCGCAGGAACTCTTGTCCGACTGCGCCACTAACACCTACAATAGCTATTTTCATATGTATTTAATTTGTTTTTAAAAGGCCATATGGAACCCTCCTGGATATTTAGATAATATGGTGAGCTTTTGCTCTGGAGGGTTTCATTTCTGCTTCAGATTTATTAACTTTAACTGTATAAACTCCGACAATATCTAATACCGGAGATTGATAAAACAAAAATATTGAATATTCTTAATAATTCATCAAAAATGAGCAAGAATATTTACAAATTTATTTTTTACTTGTTGTTTTTTACCTCATTTGAAAGTAAAGGACAATTTATGTTCATTGATAATTTTGAAAATGGACAATTTGGAAAATGGGGAGATACAACTCATTGGAACGTCAGTAACCAGGCCGCGGTCTCCGGGAAATATTCTTTGCGCCATGCTGTTACCGGCGTACGGAGTTCAAGTTTTATAAATCGGGAAATACCGCTTTCCGGATTTAACAACGGGTTGATAACCTGGGATTTCAAGCTGAAAAACGGCAACTGGATTTTCGGTGCGACCGAGCAGTTTTGTTTTTTCCTTATTGCTGATAAGCCCGATGTTACAATAGCAAAGGGATATGCAATTGGTATAAACCTGACGGGGAGTGATAATGTTTTGAAACTTTGCCGGATGGAAGGCGGGAAAGCCGTGGCGGATATTGTTCAGACTGATTTGGTTTGGAAAGCCGGCATGTTACTCGAAGTTGAAGTATCGCACGAATACGGTCTCTGGAAAGTGCGGTACAAGGATAGTGTAACGAATTCATGGTCACAGGAGAAAACAGGTAATGAAAAACTTGGGAATTTTTCATTTAGTGATATTGGTATGCTCTATAAATTTAATACAGCTCACGGCGGACAGATCTGGGTTGACGATGTTTCGATGTTTTTTGAAAATCGTGCACCTGTAGTTCATGAAATTAATTCAATCGGACGTAACCATATGCTTGTTTTATTTTCAGAGCCGATTTCACAAGTTACACTATTGCAGCCAATTAATTACAAAATAAAAAATAGTGACGGATCAACTGTAAGTGTGATGTCAGTACGAAAGGCCGCCGGTGATACAGCAGGCGTCTATTTGCAGCTTGGTAATTTCAACCAGATGAATTTACATTTGACGATTGATAATTTGGTTGACCTTGAAGGAATGGCTTTGTCAAATACTGAGTTCGATTTTACTTTTATTCCGGCGGCTCAATTTGGTGATGTAGTTTTTAATGAAATCATGGCCGATCCGACGCCGGTCGTTAAACTTCCAGATACTGAGTTTCTGGAACTTAAAAACACTTCCGGTTTTCCGATAAATCTAAAGAATTGGATACTTGAGGTGAATGGGAGACAAAAAATCCTGTTGGACAAGACAATGCCACCGGAAAGTTATTTAATTCTTGGCGGAACAGGCAGTTGCTTATTTCTGGGAGGTTATGGATCTTGTCTTGAAGTATCGGGCTTATCCCTTGCCAACGATGGCGTTAACCTAAAGCTTTATGCAGCTCCAACCGTATTGATCGATTCCTTTAACTATAAACCAGCTATGCATCTGAACGCGTTTTCTGATGGCGGATATTCGTTGGAACAGATTGATCCCATGAGGAAATGTGGCGTAGAATCAAATTGGGAAACTTCTAAATCAGAGAATGGGGGTACTCCGGGCATTGAAAATTCGGTATTCAGGAATAATCTGGATTCTGTATACCCGACAGTAAGTTCCGTGGTTGTTGCAAATCCTGGTCTGCTTGAAGTGGGGGTTTCTGAAATGCCAGACAAAAAGTCAATTACAGGTAGTATTTTTTCTTATCTTCCTTCACTTCCGGCTCCTGACAGCATTTTGTTCGACCGTAAAAGTTTGAAATATTCTATTTATTTTCCGAAAGGTGCGATAAAGAACGGCATTGATTACGACCTTACAGTTAATGGTTTATCGGATGAATGCGGCAATAAATCTCCGGTCTGGCATCATGAATTCTGGTATTATCTTCCAAAGGTAGGTGATCTTCTGATAAGCGAAGTACTTTTTAATCCTTTTCCGGGTGGGGCTGATTTTGTGGAAATCTATAATCATTCAGGAAGAAAGGTCAATATGGCTGATGTTTTTCTTGGTTCAATGGATGATAGTCATAAAATTAAGCTGTTATATCCACTTAGCGAAAGCTGTTTGATTTTATCTGACACTCAGTATGCTGCATATACCTCAGATTCGACAGTTTTATTAAAGAACTATTATTCAGCCTGCCCGGAGTGTATTTTTAAAATGGAGAAGTTTCCGGCTTATAATCTTGATGAAGGTTGGGTTGTGCTGTTGAATAAGGAAATGGAAATCATAGATGAGTTTCATTATCTGGAAAGTATGCATCATCCGATGATCGGAGATGTAAAGGGAATCTCGCTGGAAAGAAGCAGTTATTCGAAAAACACCAACGATCCTTTAAATTGGCACTCAGCCTCGGCAACTGTAGGGTTTGCAACACCAGGATATCAGAATTCAGCAAGAGATATTGTAACAACGCAATCAGAAATAGTCACTTTTGGCCTAAGATATTCTCTCCCAATGATGACGGTATTAATGATCGTTTCCAAATAAACCTTTCACCGGGCGAATCCGGATCGGTTGTAAATATCCGGGTTTATAATGAAAATGGATTGGAAATTAGGCGATTAGCAAATAATTTAATGATTGGTGCCCAGGATGTTGTCGAATGGGATGGTACTACAGGTAACCATCAGAANGCAAAGCTTGGGATTTATATTATACAAGTTGAACTTTTCGGATTGCAAAGCGGTAGAAAGCAGTTCAAATCAGCATGCGTTCTTACCGATAGATTGGAATAGCTGATGATTACTCCGATTCTGCTCTTATCATCCTTACTTTGCCGTTTATATCTTTTCTCACAATGATGTTTTTAAATCCTTTAAGTGACAGTAAGTGAGTGGTTTCATTTCCAAATTGTTCATTGATTTCGAAGTAAAGTTTTCCACCTGGTTTTAGTTGATTTATTGCTAAGTCTGCAATGGTACTATAAAAGATTAACGGATCTGTATCTGGCACAAAAAGAGCAATATGTGGTTCATATTCAATTACATTTTTAGGCATTGACGGTTGTTCTGATGCTATTACGTAAGGCGGATTACTAACAATGATATCGTACTTGTGCTGTTTGGTAGTAAAATTCAGGTTTAGAATATCGGTATAAATGAACTTGATATTTACCTGATTAATTTTGGCATTGTCTCTGGCAACCGTTAGTGCTTCAGTGGAAATATCCCAACCTTCAACTTTAGCACCCGGCAGATTTTTAGACAAAGCTATCGGAATACAGCCGCTTCCGGTTCCAATGTCCAGTATCACCGGGTTTATTGAAGGGTAATCATGTATAATCCAGTCAACAAGTTCTTCTGTTTCGGGGCGTGGAATAAGCACTGTGGGATTGACTTTTAATGGCAGACCGTAAAACTCAGTTTCACCTAAAATATATTGTATTGGTTCAAATTGAATTAAACGGTTTACAATCTCTGTTATTTGAGTTAAATTCGCCGGTGAAATAGTTTCATGCTGGTTAAGGTGCACCTGAAGTCTGGAAAGCCCAAGAATTTTTTCAAAGATCAGTTTACTAATACTTTCTATCTCTTGTTTGGAATATAACAACGATAGCTTATCGTGAATCAATTTTTTTGCAACCTTCATTTTTGTTACAAAGATAAACAAAGCGGATGACGAGACGACTTTTTGATGTCGATGAAAAGTATATGGTACGTGCGATTGAACTTGCACGTCTTGGGATGGGAAATGTTTCCCCGAATCCGATGGTAGGTTGTGTAATTGTGCATGATGGTGTTATCATCGGTGAAGGGTATCATTGCGAGTATGGAAAACCCCATGCAGAGGTTAATGCAGTTAATAGCGTTGTTAATAAAGAGTTACTGAAAGACTCGACGTTGTATGTAACTTTAGAACCCTGTTCGCATTACGGTAAAACGCCGCCTTGTTCAGATCTGATCCTCAAATTCGGAATTCCAAACATTGTTGTAGGAACAGTTGATCCTTTTGCGCAAGTTGCCGGGAAAGGGATTGAGAAACTAAGAGATGGCGGCTGCAAAGTATTGCAGGGTTATCTTGAAGACAAGTGTTTAGAGTTGAATCGCAGGTTTTTCACCTTTCATCAAAAGAAGCGACCCTATATCATTTTAAAATGGGCTCAAACAGCAGATGGTTTTATAGATATTGACCGCTCATACGAGCAATATGGCCAATCTACCTGGATAACAAACGATTTGTCGAGAATTGCGGTACATAAAATGCGTGCTGATGAATCTGCTATTCTTGTAGGTACAAATACAGCCAGGAAAGATAATCCTTCGTTAACAGTTCGCGAATGGAATGGCAGAGCCCCGTTAAGATTACTGATTGATAAGAATTTGAAGCTGTCACCTGAACTGGCCTTATTTGACCAGAGCATTCCGACAGTTGTGTATACCTCAAAAGAGATTTCCGGTAAAACTAATCTTGAATTCAAAAGGATTTTATTTAATGGCAATGAATTAGATCAAATATTACAAGATTTACACGAAAGAGAAATTCAATCGTTAATTGTTGAAGGTGGACAAATTTTGCTTAATTCATTTATTAATAAAAATATATGGGATGAGGCAAGGGTATTTACAGGAAAATGTAACTTTCATCGGGGAGTAAAGGCACCTGCTTTTGATGCACTGATGGTTAAATCGGAGGAACTGGATGATAGTTGGATGTTCTTATTTCATAAGGTATAAAATCAACCGAAGCTTTTAATTTCTTTTTTTGTGGGTTGGTTTTTTCGTATTGTTCATAGTCTGCTTGTTTGAATAGTGCCAGGGAAAATTTGCTCTTTGGTCTGATTCACTGGTTCCTGCTGGTTGCCTGCCTGGAGTTTTGCTGCAGGACAATCATTATCACTATCATGAATTGATCAGAAAATTAGATATCTAATGTTATCATCGTAAAATTGTACGATGTTTATATATCGCAATATTGACTAATTGAAATAAGGAAGCCTTTCCTGATTTCAATTAATTTCATAAAATGTCTGAGGGAAGGAATTCAAGACAACTAAATTGATTTTATTAAATTTGGTTTAATTGTTATAAATGAATCGAATAGGGTATATCTTGTTCTATGTTCATTCCGTAGTTATCCTACACATCTAACATAAATTCGTTTCAGCCTTTTTATGATAAAAGAACCATAACCACTGCTTCTTAAATAAGTGCAATTATTTATTATTCAATTAATTAATAGTTGTATAAGAATGACCTTTTTTTTTGTTCCGCATTGGGGAAAATCCGGATAGGCAACATTGTTGATAACTTTGTTTATAAAAAAAAAGTCAAGATAAATGTAACACATTCAGAATATGTATTTTATATTTATAATTGTCATTAATTGATTTAGAGTGAAAAAAACTGAGGGAATTTTGAATTCTATCATAATATTTAGGTCATAAAAGATAAGTATTTCATTTATTCATTTTTTTATTCAATCTTTTTTATAGTTTTTGACAAGTTAAAAAATGCGAACTTCTCCTGCCCTGGCGGTATTTTTTGGAAATAATTGGGACCATAATTTTGATAATAAAATGTGGTTTAGTCGGGGTCGATACAATCGGCCTGTTAGTCATTCTTTTCCAAAGGTTATACATGCTAAATCCAATTGTCTTAATTTAAAAATGAAAGATAGATTATGAAACTCAATTCAAATATAGCCAGTAACCTGATCGGTGCGCCAAAAATAAAACTGTTTAAGTTTCTATTGCTCGAATTATCTATGCTTTTTATGATATTCTTTTTTTGTGAAAATGTTCAGGCACAAGGATGTTTGGCAATTTTAAAGATTAATGATCCTGTCCCGGTCTGTTATCCGGCAACCGTGGATTTAACTACTGTTGAAGTCACCGCAGGGTCTACTCAAGGATTGAAGTTTAGTTATTACACAGATACAAAACTGACGGACAAGATAACGGACCCTTCAAAAGTTACAGCGGGAACCTATTATATTAAAGGCGTTTTGTCGGAGCCTCGTACAGCGTTGGTTGCTGGTTCAGTTAATGTAGTTATTTGGGAAAAACCTAAATTGATAGTCGTTAGCAATGTATTAATAAACATAAATGAAAGGACTGATTTGAGGTCCCCGTTGGTCACTGCGGGCTCGGATTCAGGTCTTGCCTTTAGTTATTGGGGTGATTCTGAAGCAACAATAACATTACTTACTCCTGAGTTATCCGGAAAAGGTAAATACTTTATAAAAGGGACATCGCTGAACGGATGTTTTGATATTCAGCCAATTATAGTAGATGAAAAATAGATTTCATTGTATAGTTCAAATTGTAAATATTTTAAATGAATGGCGGGCTGTTTTTTCTTATTCTGTGTTGAAATAAAATTTATTGCAAAATATACCTGGACATGAATGCAAACTTAAACGTTAGAATAAACGCTGTTCTTAATAGGATAAGTCGATCGTATTCTCAACTGCCTGCGATACTCCTTCTCTTCTTATCGATGACTTGTAGTCAGGTGTTTGCGGATGGGGTAACAATCCAGGTTACAGATCCGGCACCTGTTTGCTTTCCAACAACTGTTGATCTGACTCAGCCCGCAATTACGATTGGTTCAACTCCCGGTCTTGCTTACACTTATTATTATGATGAGGCATTGTTAACTCCTATTCCCGATGCTACAAAAGTTGGTGCAGGGATCTACTATATAAAGGGGATGCGCACCTCTCCATATGCATTTGCAGCAACATTTATTAATGTTGTAGTAGATCCAATCTCCGGTGGTGGAACAATCGCAGCGGATCAAACGATTTGTTTTGGTAGTCCGGTTGCAGACCTTATTTTAAGCGGTTTTACAGGGAATATAGAAAAATGGCAGAAATCAGACAACATTGGTTTTACTTCACCAACTGATATTCCAGTAACATCTGCAACCCTAAGCAGTGCTACCATTGGAAGCCTCAATTCCAGTACTTATTTTAGAGCGGTTGTTAAAAGTGGTGTTTGTTCGTCAGCAAATTCGGCTTCAGTTTTGATAACAGTAACTCCTCAAGTGGGCATTATTGGAATACCAACTCCTTCTGCCAGTAGTATTTGTCAGGGAAGCGTCAATACGGATTACACAGCATCAGCCAACAATACGATCAATTATGTTTGGACTGTAACAGGAACCGGGAATACTATTTCAGGGACGGGGGCAACTGGAACTGTAACATGGGCACCAGGATTTTCCGGAGTGGCAACAGTCAGTGTAACAGCCAATGGCTGCAATTCGTCAACAACGTCATCTTCAACAACTGTAACAGTTAATCCTCCTGTTAGCATACCTGTTTTTACAGCTGGTTCAACCTCAGCCAGGTGTCAGGGTGCCGAAACAATTACCTATTCGTCTGCTGCAACAAACACAACTGGAATAACATACAGCCTCGATGCGGCATCTTTAACCGGAGGGAACAGTATTGTTGTAGGTACAGGAGCAGTTACCTATGTGGCAGGATGGAGTGGAACAACTATTATTACAGCCACTGCAACAGGCTGCGATGGCCCCAAATCGGCTGTGCATACAGTAACGATCAACCCGGTTGTTGGCGTTCCTGCCATTCCATCGCCTTCAGCTACAACTATTTGCCAGGGAAGTGGTAGTACATCATATACGACTTCTGCCACCAGTGCAACGAGCTATGATTGGACAGTAACAGGGGCAGGGAATACTATTTCAGGAACAGGTATTACCGGAACTGTGACCTGGGCTGCTGATTTTTCTGGAACAGCAACGGTTACGGTAACTGCTAACGGTTGTAATGGATCCACAGCATCAACATCAACTACAGTATCAGTAACTCCAACTGTAAGCGCACCAATATTTGCTCTTGGTACAACTTCAACGAGGTGTAGCAGTGCCGGATCATTAACCTATAGTGCGACTGCAACAAATAGTACAGGATTAACCTATAGCCTTGATGCTGCCTCTATTAGCGGAGGTAATAGTGTAAACGCCGGTTCAGGGGCAGTAACTTTTGTTGCCGGATGGAGCGGAACAACCATTGTCACAGCCAGTGCTGCAGGATGTAACGGACCAGTAATTGCCATCCATACTGTAACGATCACTCCAACAGTAGGTACGCCAGTTAATCCTACCCCTTCTGCGGGTACAGTTTGTCAGGGGAGTGCCAATACAACTTATTCAACCTCTGCTACCAATGCCACCAGTTATAACTGGACAGTGACAGGCTCAGGGAATTCAATTTCCGGTACGGGAACAACTGCAGATGTAACATGGGCAGCTGGTTTTTCGGGTACGGCAACAGTCAGCGTCACCGCGAATGGTTGCAATGGACCTTCAGCACCTGCTTCCACAACGGTGACTGTAACTCCAACAGTTGGCGCACCGGTTTTCACACTTGGTGCAACATCAATCCGTTGTCAGGGTGCAGGTTCCGTAACATACACAGCTACTGCAACCAACACAACAGGAATCACATACAGCCTTGATGCTGTCTCCTCAGCAGCTGGAAATACAATTGTTACCGCCACTGGATTAGTAACTTTTGTTGACAGCTGGAGTGGAACCAGCATCATTACGGCCAGTGCCGCCGGATGTAATGGGCCCATAATTGCTACTCATACAGTAACCATTACTCCAACAGTTGGTATGCCAATTTTTTCATTGGGTACAACATCAGCCAGGTGTAAAGGCGCAGAGACAGTTATCTATTCGGCTACTTCCACCAACTCCACTGGAATAACATATAGTCTCGATGCTGCTTCCATAACGGGAGGTAACAGTATAGTTACAAGTACCGGTGCTGTTACATACGTGCCTGGATGGAGCGGTTTGAGCACCATTATTGCAAGTGCAACCGGTTGTAATGGACCAACTTCTGCAACTCATACTGTGACCATTGCTCCACCTGTCACCCAACCATTGATTCCAACACCATCGGCAACAATCATTTGTCAGGGAAGTGCAAATACAACATATACGACTTCTGCATCGAATGCAACCAGTTATACCTGGACAGTAACTGGCATGGGGAACACGATTTCCGGTACAGGATCGACAGGAACAGTAACCTGGGATGCGGGTTTTTCCGGTACTGCGACAATCAGTGTCGCGGCAAATGGATGCAACGGACCTTCAGCATTCGTATCAACTCAGGTTACTCTTACTCCTGCGCCTTCGGCAATAATTAGTTATGCCGTACCTTTGTGTAGTGACGATTTGAACTTGCACCCGGTAATCCTTACAGGTTCAGGAGGAGGAATTTTTAGTGCACCAACAGGATTATCGATTGATCCATCATCAGGTGCAATTTTACCAGGATCAAGTATTCCTAATATATATACGGTATCATATACGATTGCTCCTTTTGCAGGATGTGGTGTCTACACTTCAACAACTCAGGTTCAGATCGGAAGCATACCAGTTTTGGAAGATATTGTAATCAAGAATGTTACTTGTACAGGATTGAATGATGGAGCTTTAAATGCAAAGGCTATAGGATCAGGAGTATTCACCTACCAATGGACTGGTCCATCATCGTATTCCAATACTGGCGCAAGTATTACTGGGCTTGTACCGGGTGTTTATACGCTTAAAGTTACAAATGAAAGTGGGTGTTCAAAAACTACATCTGCAACGATAGTGGAGTCCGCAACTCCTTTGACAATTGTTGTTACGGGAACCAACGCTTCATTGGCAGGCGCTACTGATGGAACCATAAATCTTACAATTGATGGAGGAACAATTCCTTACGATAATAAATGGACCGGACCAGGATCTTTTACAGCGAATACTGAAGATTTAACGGGGTTGAAATTCGGGTCTTATCTTGTGAATGTTACAGACAAGAATGGATGTATAAAGAGTAGTTCTTTTGTTGTTCTGGACCCGCCTCTGGCAGTTGATGATAATGCAATTTGTATCGAAGCTCTAACGGTTCCAATTAATGTTATTGCAAATGATATTGATGCTGACGGTACGATTGCTGGTGCAACGATAGATCTTGATCCTTTGACCGCGGGTATACAAACGACATATGAAGTAGCTAATAAAGGAAGCTTTTCATTATCTGCAGGAGGAGTTGTTACTTTTACTGCCTTGCCGAATTTTCTTGGACCGGTTATAATTCAATATGTTGTCAGCGATAATTCTGGTTTACTTTCAAACGTTGCCAGTATATTGGTTAACGTGGTTTTGGCAAACAGACCTCCTGTAGCTATTGACGACAATGTTTCTGTCGCCGAAGATAATACCGCAAATGGAAATGTTTTAGCCAATGATTCTGATCCTGAAGGGAAGACATTAACCCTTGTGTCTTTCACAATCGGTTCAACTGTTTATGCTCCACAAACTAATGCAATAATTAACGGTGTTGGCACGCTTTTGATCAATCAAAATGGCACATTTACATTTGTACCGAAGGAAAATTTTAACGGAAATGTACCTCAGGTGAATTATACAGTGTCTGATGTCGAAGGTTTAACATCATCAGCAAATCTCAATATAACAGTAACTCCGGTGAATGATCCACCTGTTGCTGTAGCCGATAATTTTGATGCTAAGGAAAATACTAAACTTGAATCGAATATTCTTAGTAATGACTTTGATATTGAGGGAGATGCAATAACATTGGATGCTATACCGGTACAGTCGCCTGCTCATGGTGAACTTACAATCACTTCAAATGGCGATATCACTTATCAGCCAGTGATTGATTTCATAGGGAGTGATACGTTTACCTATCAGATTTGCGACAATGGAAATCCATCCTTATGTTCAATCGGAACAGTAACGATATTGGTTGGAAAAGATCCAAACTGCAATGTTTTTGTTCCGAATGTTTTTACACCTAATGGAGATGGCGTTCATGATTATTTAAAGGTCCGGTGTTTGTATAATTATGAAAATCCTGAAATGCAAATATTTAACCGCAACGGCAATTTGGTATTCAAAAAGGATCACTATGGTAATCTTGACTTTTGGGGAAGTGAAGACCAGGCATTCTGGAACGGCCGTTCGGAGAGTAAATTGAATTTAATGAACGACGAATTACCTGTCGGCACCTACTATTACATCCTTAAATTGGGTGATGGAAAGGTTCTTACCGGGTTCATCTTCCTTGGAAAATAGCTAATTCAATTATTAGAAAATGTAAGTAAAGAACCAATATGAAAATCGTGGATAAATTAAGAAAAGCTATACTGGCATTGCTTATATTAAGCGGTCCTTTGTATTCTATTGGTCAGCAGGATCCAATGTACACGCAATATATTTTCAACCTTCAAACAATAAATCCTGCCTATGCCGGAAGTTGGCAGACAATGGGCTTTTTGGCTCTAAGCAGGATGCAATGGGTGGGATTTACGGGTCATCCAACAACTCAAACATTTTCGTTTCAAACGCCTTTAAGCAGTCAGAATGTTGGAATTGGATTTGATGTAGTGCATGATCAATTGGGGTCTGAACGGCGCTTAATGGTGAATGTGGACTATTCATACCGCATTATGCTTAACGATTTAGTCGCTTTACGTTTCGGTTTAAAAGGTGGGTTTACCAATTACAATAATGATATAAGCAGCTTACAACCCTATCCCGATGGGACTCCGGACCAGGCGTTATTGGGTGTAGTCGAGAACAAATTTATGCCGAATGTTGGATTAGGTATGTTCTTGTCATCATCAAAGTATTATTTGAGTTTATCGCTACCCCGGCTTTTTCAAAACAGTTTTAATGAAAACTCTGGAAATTTTTCTAAAATGGCCGAAATCCGTCAGTTTTATTTAGCTGGTGGAATTGTATTTAATCTATCTGAAAATGTCAAGTTTAAACCGACATTCATGACAAAAGCAAGCGTTGGAAGTCCCTTCCAATACGATATATCAGCTAATTTTTTACTGGCAGAAAAATTTTGGATTGGTGGAATGTACCGTTCAGGAGATGCATTTGGTGCGATTGCTCAATGGATTATAAATAACAGATTCAGAATAGGCTATGCGGCGGATTTTACAATTTCCGGTTTGAAAAACTATCAGAAGGGCGTTCATGAGGTAATGATCTCATACGAGATTGCTTTTGCGAAGAAGAAATATGTGTCTCCGCGTTACTTTTAATAATTATTTATTTGAAAACCAATTGGTTATGGATTTTTCAAAAAACAGTGCCATAATATATTATTAGGAAGGTATTTGGGGGATTTTTTAACCTTTTAAAATCAAAAGAATCTATGAAACGCACATTCATCCTTGTCTCAATATTGATCTCATATTTGATGGGCAATTCACAGTCTTTAAAAAACGGATTGTTTGACTTCTCCTCAGTTAAGGTTTCCGAAATAATGTCTAATACAATCCGGAGCGATTTTGGTCCGGCCGTTATTGGTGATTCCATTTATTTTTCTTCTTTCCGGGATGAAGTTATTGAAAAATCAGATAAAGAGCTGAAGGCGAAAGAGTTTTACGATCTGTACAAAGCTGCAATTGATGTTTACGGAAATGTGGTTAGTGAGCGTCAGCCAGTAGAGGAGTTTATTTCCCGGTTTCATGATGGACCTGTGTCCTGGTGCGCCAAAACTGGTGAATTGTATGTGACTCAATCAAACTATGTGAATCCTTTGGTAAAATATAAGCCATTTAGAAGTGAGGAAATTAAATTGCGAATTGTTGTTGCGAAGAAGGTTAAGGACAAATGGATAGTCGTGGAGGAATTTCCCTTTAACAACGCTACATATTCGGTTGGACATCCTGCAATAAACGCTTCAGGAGATACGCTGGTGTTTACCAGCGATATGCCAGGCGGTTTTGGTTTGACTGACCTATATTTGTCAACCCGGAAAAACGGAAAATGGAGCATTCCAGTAAATATGGGATCACTGGTCAATACAAGTGGAAAAGATGAATTCCCGTTCATTACCGGAAATAGTTATCCGCAAAGATCTTTGATTTTTGCATCAACAGGTCATAATAGCATGGGTGGCTTTGATTTATTTTACAAAAAGTTGAATGATCCCAAAAGTGAAGTTTCTCAATTCCCTGAACCAATAAATAGTACTTATGATGATTTTGCTTTGACCTTGCCTGAAAACAAGGAATTTGGCTACATGACGTCCAATCGTCCAGGTACAGGAAATGACGATATTTACAAAGTGACCTTTGATAAAGATATTGATTTCTTGCAGGAAATAGTTATTGTAAATAGCAAAACAAAAAAGCCGATACCAGGTGCAATGGTCAATTTTGGCGATAAGAAAAGCGGTATGACTGGTATCGACGGACAAATTTCTTCACTATTTAAGAAAAATGCGGTTTGTATTGCGACAGCATCTGCTCTTGGGTATAAAGAAAATAAATTTACAATATCAATTGGAACTCCTCAACAAGGAGTAATCCTGAAGGATACTATTCCACTTGAAATGATTGTAAATGAAAAAATTGTGCTGAAAAACATTTATTATGATTTTGACAGATGGGATATTTTGCCTGAATCGGCTATCGAACTTGATCGACTTGTTTCGTTCACAAAAGAGAACCCTCAAATGAAAGTAGAGCTTGGGTCTCATACTGATGCTCGCGGTTCGCAACAATATAATCTCAAATTGTCTAAGTTACGCGCTCAGGCAGCAGTCGATTACATTGTTTCTAAGGGAATTGATAAGTCGAATGTCAAGGGTATCGGATATGGGGAATCTCAACCGATTAATCTTTGTACAACCGCTCAACCCTGTACGCCGGCTCAACATCGGGAAAACAGAAGAACGGAACTTTTTATTCCTGGATTTTTGAACAGTGAGCCTGTTAAACAGGTGCTTGGAGATTATTCCGATGGAAAACCTGATCACAAAAGAGGTTACAGCTCGTTTAAACAACATGGATCGATATTGGTCAGAACTGGGATTGTTGGGACCGGAGTCGCAAACACCGAAGAGTTTAGCCTTATTTTGGGATCTTTTAAAGATACAATTAATGCCGGTAAATTTGTAGAGCAGCTTAAAGCTGATGGCTTTGATGCAAAGGTTCTTAACGATTCAGAACCTGTAAGAGTTGGAAATAGATATCAATATTATAGTCAGGCAAAAAGAGCACTCGAATCTTTAAAGAGCAAATCTTACATTGGTTGGATTATTCAGGGTAATTGAGTTTCAATATTGATTGTGAGTTGAAGTGGAAATTTTGTTCTGGCTCAGAAATATGCTTTATATTTCTATCTCTTTTTGAAGTTTGTTTTATAGATGCTAAGTTTTGAACTTATTGATCAGTTAATATTGTATTTCAATTAAGCATTTACAGGCCTAAATAAGAAGAAGTGAACACGCCTTTTTTATTAGAAGTGGTAGTCTTACACTTCCTTACCCTCGCAATATATCATTCAATTCTGCGTGCCTTTGCAGGATTGCATTACTCCTTAACTATATCTAAATCAGAATATTGAATATCAATGTATTCTTTCTGTTGAAACATAATAGTCTACATGTCTAAATTTAAATCGATATTGTTATTTGTGACAATGATTTTCACTGATCTTGCAATTGAAGATTGTATTTTAGGGCTTTAATCACTAATTTGCTCTATTTTACCCTAAAAATACATAATGTGAATTACGGAATTCTTTTAGCTATTCTCTCTTTGCAGATAAAATTGAAGACAGAAAAAAGAATAGGTTGATCAGAGGTAATATACTTTGGAAGAGCAATTTAATATACAGTAAAAATGTATGTTGTGTTTGCATGTTTTGAATTTAACATTATCTGAACAATGGATTAAAGATTTTAATTTTCTTTAAAGATTTTAGCTAATTTTTGTAAACAACAAAGTTGTATGATTAGTTTCGGTTAAAATACTAACAAACAGATCTGTAAGTTCTATTTGTAACTTTATTTAAAAACGTAATTACAAAAAATATCTGCTTAATCTTGCTAAAAACTGATATTCCAAAATTGCCATTTTTAAAACACCCTACAAAATAATTAGAAAAATATCTAAAAAAGTCAATTTTATTATGATGAAATTGAAACATTTTTTCCGGTGAGCCGTTAAATTAAATTCATAAGCATAAAAAGAATTACCAATAACCAATTAACACCAAGTCATGAAACTTCTAAACTTAGACTTCAAGAGAAAATTTTTGTTTTTATGGTTTTTAACATGTATTTCTTTTGCATGTCAGGCTCAATTTGTTATTAAATATCCTACAGCAGCACTGGGACTTACCGCTTGCCTCGACAACTCAATTCTTACTGTAAGGGTGGATGTTGGTGCGATTACAACCAGAAATGACACAGTGGTCATTAACCTCCCTCCAGGTCTGATTTACATACCTGGAACAGTAACTAAAATTGGAGGTACAGACACACTTCGTATTTTGGAGGCAGGAGGTTTACCAGAATCGCCAAAGTTTAAAATTACCCCCGATACGCTTGTGGCGGGTCAGAATATTATTTTTACCATTCAAAGGCAGGCAACTTGCATTGCCCGTACATTTGCTATAAATGGTGGTGTTTTTAAAGATACAATTACTGTAAAAGGTTCTGCAGGTACCACAAGGGAAAGCGATCCTAAAGTAAACGCATATAATGTAAACTACCCATCTATCTCGATCACCCAGCCAGCAACAGTTAACAACACCGTGACAGGAGGGATCTACACGCGCAATTTCACTATCACGAATGGTGCGGATGGTTGTGCTGATAAGGTGAATTTTTACATCCTCTATCCCCATAAAGGCATCGAATTACAATCGCTTACGTTGAGTGGCAACCCGATTGTACCAACTTCAGTCAAAGGCGACACCTTATTTTTTAGCATTCGGGGAGCATTACTTACAGCTGATGCCTTGTTATGCAACGGCGAAAACCTCGTTTTTACAGAAACTTTTAAGGTTAAGCAGTGTAATACACAAGCCACTTCATATTTGGCAGGTTGGGGTTGCGGGGACAAACCCTCAGAGTGGTGCCAGACATCCGGAGGGCAAGGAACAATTTCGTCTGCAAATGGAGTACCTGCTTTTACGAGTATCTTAAGGGAAAATATTGGTTTTGTTGATAAATGCACTCCTTTTGATTATACGCTTACACTTACCAACGGCGGAACCGGAGATATAAGTGCTGCTACTATGTATGATATTGATATACTGCAAGGACAAAGCGGGCAGGGAGCATTTCTCGCTGCGATGGATACTTCATTGTATACTATTAGCAATGTCAGGATAGGAACAACACCGGTACCTTATACAATTACTGGTGGTATTATGACAATTAATATCAAGAATTTGTTTACTACCGATCCGGATGGTGCCGGAGGTTTGGCGGATATTGACGGTGATGGTTATTATGATGATCTGCCAAGTGGACAGTCTGTTCAAATTAAAGTAAATCTAAAATTTAATTGTTCAGTTGCGTGTAATAAAGATAAAAGTCTTTGGGGATTGGCGGCAACACTACGGTACCATACATTATGCGATACTGTTTTAGTTACAGCAGACAAATTAAATTCTGAAATTCCATTACTTGATTCTTNTGAGATTTTTGAAGAACAATTTTTGGGAANTGCTTATTTACCAGCCAACATTACGAATAATGTTCCATTCAGAATTAATTTAAAAGCTGGTTTTCTGGTAAATAAGTCCTATTATGATGGAATTAACACCCGCTATCGTTGGAAGGTGATTATGCCTGAGGGCGTTACAGTTTCAGGTTCAGGAAACCCTACTTATGGTACTATACCGGTTACCTTCACTCAAATTGGCGACACCATTATTTACACCTCGACCGCAAATAACTTCGATGCGTTTAACATTGATTTTGTATATAATTGCTCTACAGGTGGGGTTACCAAAATCTTTAATTACACACTCGAAAAAATTCAGGATATCACGACGCCTTGTAAATGTCAGGGAAATCTGGTTTGTGCAACGGTTTCGACGACTGCTTTTTGCCCTACATCATGCGCAACTGGTCCAACAACGTATATTCCGGTTGTCAGAAGAACTGATGGATCATTAGGATGGACTGATGCAACTCTCAGCACGCGACAATCAGCCGCGGCTATCAGTGCATTTGATTTGTCTAAAGCTCTTTACCTTGATACCATTCAAATTTCTGGTTCTGCAAGGCAAAACAATGCTGCCTCCAATCTTCACCTTGAGTTAAGATTAGATAAAACATCGCTCCAACCGTTAGGTTTAAATAAACTCTCCCCACTTACTTCATTAATAAACATATACAGAGGTGGCGTTTTAGTGAGAAGTGGCACTTTAGGTTTAACTTCAGCCTCTCAGATTAACTCCAGCACCACCTTACAAAGCATTGATTGGGATATTACATCTTTACTTCCAGTGGGTGGACTGCTGGCGGGTGATAGCATCTCTTCCTTATCAAAATTCATGGTTTCAACCAACGATGGCTTATCACTAAATGATATTCAATCGGCTAAAAGATGGGCTTTTTATAATCTCAAAAATGATGGAGGAAGGGATGAATGTAATTCTTTAGTTCCGGAAATGTATTTGGTTGGAACATCCATTGCCAATAGAACTAATTCATTTGATGCTACTGGTTGCGATTCATTTACATTGGGCGATCGTACATATCATTTGGCCAGGAGGTTTAATACTTCTGGTATACCGTATCAAAATGAATATCGTCCTGTCATATATATAGATTCAGTTGTATTGGATGTTCCGGAGGGATATGAATTTATTTCGGCAACCTTCAGCGCCGATCAGTACCCAGACTCAATCCCAATGACTCCAAATAGTATTAATGGACATATCTACACTTTTGTTAATCCGGGGACGTGGAAAAACTTACCACTTACTGTTGAGAATGACTATGGCGGATATGTTACAGTTAAGGTTAGACCTGCTTGTTCTACACAACCAGTTGAACAAATCAATGTTAAAACACATATTCAGGATTTTTATTATGCTTATGCCGGAGGTCCAACTCCTCCCGGGATGTCTGTAATTCTTGAAGGTCCTGCAGGGCAGACTGATCCAATAATATATACAACAGTATCAAGGCCAGAAATCGTATTAAGCGATCAAACAGGTTTGATACAGGCGGCTGCTCCCACAGAGAGTTGGAATGTCCGGTTATCTTCAGCAGGTACTTCCACAGCACCCTATACTTGGCTTGGTATACCAACTAAGACAGGAATAAATGTTGTTCAGGTGACAGATATTGCTACGAGCTCAATCCTGACTCCTATTCCCTATGCAGGAGGTATTTGGTACAAGCTAAGTGCTGCAGGTATTACATCGGGTACTAGTTCAGATTACCGTATTTCTTTTAATTATACATCATCCCAAAAGGATAGTCTTAAAGTACTTGCAGGATGGAATTGTGGAGGGTTCCCTGCGAATCCGAGTTCAAACGCTTGTGGCGCCGATTCCTTATGGCTCAAATTTGAAACCGTTGTTTCAGAAGTTGAAATTATTCCTGTATCTTCTCCGGTTGGTGCAATAGATTTGTGCGGACCTGCAAATTATATGTATTCTATAAATTGCTCACAAGCTGGAAACACAATCAATAATACCCTCTCTCTTAAGTTTCCTGCTGGATTGCTTCTTGTAACAGGCAGTCTAGAAGCCGAATATCCGCTGGGGGCAAATAACTGGACAGCATTGTCTTCGACATTGTCTGGTAATACATACTTATGTGATCTTACAACACATCCAGCTTATCCTGCAGCCACAGGACTGCCCGGAACACTTAATGCTGCCAATATTAATGACAGACAGATTGGTGTACGTTTCCAGACAACCACGAACTGTGATTTTGTTGCAAATTCCAATTTTATTCTGAACACTAAGGCAACTCAACCCTCGGGTATCCCGGCCATAGGTAACTCCAAAACAGTACAAGGCCCAGTTATTGCTATCACCGGAGTATATCAACCCTACACAACTGTCAATTCATTTACAGCTACGAATCTTGCTGAATGCGGAGCCTCCTCCACTGTTAATCTGAAGAGTATTATAATTGCAGGACAAACTGGCAATAATGGTACCATTAAAATTGAGTTACCGGTCGGTGTAGAACTTGTACCTGGTACTTTCACATGTACAACTTCTTTTTGTCCAACTTTTGTAAGTAGTACGCTTCAACCTGATAATAAAATAGTTCTGCTTTATAACATCCCATCCGGTATTGCAGCAGGAAATGCACTGCAATTTAGTATCGATATAAGGTCCAATAGTGTGGTGAGTTCAGGCCTCAATACTATAGAGATGGTTACAGACGAAATGGTTTCCAGTGTATCATGTCCTTCTGCTCCAAATGGTCTTTGTTCATCTTTAGGTGTACGAACAGGCTCAGGTAATGCTACCCTGACGATTGAAAATCCAAGACTTAGCTTTTCATCCTTAACAGGAAACATCGCCTTGAAAACGGGTAATTCTGAAACGTATAATGTTGATTTTAATTTAAGTAATACTGGTTCGGTTCCTTTGACTGCCATGAATCCTTTGATCATTGATTTTTACTGTGCCGATGGCAGTGGTAATCCGACAGGTAATGTCCTTTCAACTTATTCCAAGGCGGTTGAAATACCTAATGGGGGCAGTTTCTCTGGAAACTATTCATTTACAGCTGATGGATGTAGCCCGGTTGGTGACCTAATTGCAGTAATCTCGAAAGGTAGTAATTGTTTAGTCTCACAGGTTTTTCGGGCATTTCATGCAAATGTGATACCTGTAGCTAATGCAGATAATATAACCACATTGGAAGATACCCCCGTAACCTTCAATATTATCAGCAATGACACAGATATAGATGGAGTGATTGACCCTGGTACCGTTGATTTGGATCCTTTAGCATCCGGACAACAAACAACTTTCACGGTTGCAGGACAAGGAAGCTTTACTGTAAACATAACCACAGGTGATGTAACTTTCGTGCCTGTAGCCAATTTCAATGGTTTGGTTACACCTGTTACCTATCAGGTTTGTGACAAAGGTGTGCCTTTAATGTGTAATCAGGCAATCATTACTGTTTCTGTAATTGCTGTAAATGATCCGCCTGTGGCTGTTGCAGATAACTTTGGGGCGAAGGAGAATCAAAAACTTGAAGGAAATATTCTTGGTAATGACTATGATGTAGACGGGGATATTATATTGGTGGATATTGTTCCTGTACAACCTCCTGCTCATGGTACACTGGTTCTCTTACCCAATGGTGATTTTACGTATCAGCCGGTAATTGACTTCATGGGAAGTGATTCATTTACCTACCGGATTTGCGATAATGGTACGCCGTCTTTGTGCTCAACCGCAATAGTTACGATCGTTGTGAGTAAAGATGAAAGTTGTGCTGTTTTTGTTCCCAACTCATTCTCCCCTAACGGTGATGGAATTCATGATTATTTCAAGGTCAGATGCCTGTATAATTATGAGAATCCGGTCATAGAAATATTCAATCGCTGGGGTAACCTGGTATTCAAAAAGGAACATTATGGTGATATCGATTTCTGGGGTAGTGAAGCCGATGCCTGGTGGACCGGAAAGTCTGATCATAAATGGACGGTGGGGAACGAATTACTGCCTGTCGGGACTTATTTCTATGTTCTTAAGCTGAATAGTTCCAAGGTATTAACGGGATTTTTGTTCTTAAACAAATAACTTATAAAAATCAGGGAGCTTGTATTCCCGGCTCTCATTAAAGTGAACAATAACCAAAAGATATAGATAAAACCATGAAAATACTTAAAAGAGCAACATTGGCAACGCTAATGATAATAGGGGCGCTGTTGTCTAAAGCTCAGCAGGATCCTATGTATACTCAATATATTTTCAATTTACAGACCGTCAATCCGGCTTATGTGGGCTATTGGCAAACAATAGGGCTTACAGCAATATCACGCCATCAGTGGGTTGGTTTAGAAGGCCATCCCACTACCCAGACTTTTTCTTTTCAGACTCCTTTAAAATCTCAGAATGTTGGGATTGGCCTTAATGTGGTCCTAGATAAAATTGGACTCGAAAAAAGACTTTCTGTCAGTTTTGACTATTCGTACAAGGTCCTGCTTTCTGAAAATACTTCTTTAAGGTTTGGAATAAAAGGAGGATTTACCAACTATAGTCATAATCTCACTGAATACGTTCAATATCCGGATAATCAAACGGATCCTGTTTTCCAGACAAACATTGACAATAAATTCATGCCAAATGTCGGTGTCGGATTATTTTTGTCTTCTCCGAGGTATTTTTTAAGTCTTTCTTTACCGGGAATTATAGAGAACAACTACCAATCCAACGCAAATAATTACTCGTCAAGATCGGAGTTGCGCCATGTTTTTTTCGCAGGAGGAATGATGTTTGATTTGTCTGAGAATGTAAAATTTAAGCCAACATTTATGACAAAAATGGTAACAGGAAGTCCATTCGAATACGATTTGTCGGCAAATTTTTTACTGGCAGAAAAGTTCTGGGTCGGAGGGATGTACCGGTCAGGTGACTCTTATGGTGCAATCGCCCAGTGGATTATAAATAAGAAATTACGGTTGGGCTATGCTTACGATTTCACGACCTCTGACCTGCGAAACTACCAAAATGGGGTGCACGAGATTATGATCTCTTTTGAGTTCGTTTATGCAAAACACATCATTATTTCGCCCAGATATTTTTAACACATAGACTAATACCACATAATAATGAAAACAACCTCTTCAAAACACCACTTATTTTTGTTGATATTGATCTTATTCTCGTCGGCTGCTTATCCGCAAAGTAAAGACAATCCGATGTTTGATAATACCACATTGAAAATTTCTGAAATAAGTACCAATTCGATTCATAGTGATTTTGCCCCTTCTTTAGTGCATGATTCACTTTATTTTACAAGCTTTAGTGAAAACCTTTTCGATAAAAGCGATGATAAGCTCAAAAAAAAGGAGCATTACGCTCTGTATAAAGCTGCTATTGACGAACATGGAACCGTAATTAGTAAACGAGATCCAATAGAAGAGTTTAAAACACGTTATAATGACGGCCCGGTTTCGTGGTGCGCAAAAACCGGGGAGCTCTTTGTTACGCAAAACTATGCCGATCAGTCTGCAAAACTAAAACCTTTCCAGACTGAAATCAACAGACTTAGAATAATGATTGCCAAACAGATCAATGGCAAATGGGAGCAAGTCACCGATTTCCCTTTTAATAACCCCGAATATTCGGTTGGTCATCCGGCCATAACTGAGTCGGGAGATACATTGGTCTTTTCAAGCGACAAGCCAGGCGGATTTGGGGAGACGGATCTCTATTATTCAATAAGGAAAAATGGTCAGTGGGAAGCCCCGGTCAATCTTGGATCACAGATTAATACAAGCGGCAAAGACGAATTTCCATTTATTACAGGAAGTAGTTTTTCTGGCCGATATCTGATTTTTGCATCAACAGGTCACAACAGCCAGGGAGGTTTCGACTTATTTTTCAAGAAACTAAATGATGCTGAAGATGAAATTCATCAATTCCCTGAACCCATTAACACTGCTAATGACGATTTTGCAATGAACTTACCCGAGAATGTCGAGTTTGGCTATCTGACTTCCAATCGTCCTGGAACAGGAAGCGATGATATTTACAAACTCAGCTTCGATAAATACATCTCTTATTTACTGGAAATATTTGTGATGGATGCTAAAACATTGAAACCTATATCAAAGGCTCATGTTGATTTCTGCAAGAAAAATAGTGGAGAAACAGACGGCAACGGTAAAGTATCATATTTAATAGAGAAGAACTCGGTTTGTAATGTTACTGCCTCTGCCCTTGGATATAAAGAAAATAGTAAGGTAATTCATATTGGCAAACCCATTCAGGGAAGCATTTTGAAAGATACAATATATCTTGAAATGATTGTAAATGAAAAGATTGTATTGCGAAATATTTATTACGACTACGATAACTGGAATATCCTGCCGGAAGCAGCTAATGAGCTTGATCGTCTGGTGGAACTGATGAATGAAAACCCTGAAATGAAAGTTGAATTAAGTGCACATACCGATGAACGTGGAACAATTAAGTACAACCTTAAATTGTCTCAATTGCGTGCGAAGGCTGCAGTTGATTATGTGGTGTCAAAGGGGATCAATCAAACCAGGATTACAAGCACTGGGTATGGTAAATCGCAGTTAATCAATAAGTGCAACGGAAAATGTACGCCAGCTCAGCATCGCGAAAACAGAAGAACGGAAATTTTTATTCCCGGATTTTTAAAGGGAGAGCCAGTCCCGCAAAAAGCTGGTGATTTTTCGGATGGAAAGCCAGATCATAAACGAGGCAACAGTTCTGATAAATAGTTTGGATCGTAAAAAGGTGTAAATTTATTAAATGGGAATAAGTGAGGTAATTTCTCACTTATTCCCATTTATAGTTAATACAAAAGCCTCAAAACCTGATTTTGCCTTAAATTAGATGGCTGTAAAGTTATAATTCATGGCTTATGCTGATTTGTCGAACCAGAAATTTGATTAGAAGTTCCCGAAAATTCCTGGTATGCATTTGAAATGTGAGGACACAATTCAGACAGGTATTAATAATCAGTTTGTCTGAGACCTGATATAGAGAGGATAGAGAAGTATTTGAGAACTAAATAAGTAGGTTTATTCTTCGAACACAGTCTCTGAATTGTTCCTTCTTGAATGCCAAATGCTTACATTTAATTCAAATCCAATCAATAGAATAAAAGCATTGAAATAGAATGAAAGCATTACAACAACCAATGTTCCGATAGATCCATATAAGGTATTATATTTTCCGAAATTGTTAATGTAATAGGAAAATCCAATGGTTGTGATGATTGTGAGGATGGTAGCCAAGGTTCCTCCTGCTGAAATGAATCGGAATTTTGTTTTTCTTGCTGGTGCCAGGTAAAAGAGAAATGCGTATGCGAAAAAGATTAAGGCGCAAATAACCAACCATTTGCCACCCAGAAGAAGATAGTAAGTTAAATTGATTTGTAAATAACCGTTTTCAATCATGTAGTTCATAATTGTCTGGCTAACAGTAATAAGGGCTATGCTAATCGTCATCAGAAGTGTTAAAATAATGGCCAGAATTAAGGCGACAAAGCGCTGATTGATCCAGCTTCTTGTTTCGATCGCATGAATGGTACCATTAAATGCTGCGATAACAGAGACAATTCCATTTGTGGCAAAAATAAAAGCAGCAAGAAATCCAAACGAAAGTATATCTCCGCGTTTCGTCATTAAAATATCTTGAATGGTTGTTTGAATAGCAGCAAACGCATTCTGTGGGAGAATACTTTGCAGTAAATTAAATAGTTGCTGCTGAAAATTGTCGATTGGAATGTATGGAATCAGTGTGAAGAGAAAGATGATTGCCGGAAATATGGCTAAAATAAAATTGAAAGCAATTGCGGATGCTCTGGTTGAGATGGCGCCATCAACCATACTTTTCCAGAAAAATACAGTTACATCGTAAAGTGGTTCTCCGTCAAAAAAAGGAAGTTTTATTAATCTTGCCTTCTGCCCGAAAGCTTCGGCACGATCAACTATTCTTTGCCTTAAAACATTCCATATCGACATTAAAAATATTTTACCGGTTAAAAACTAGTCTTTATCAATTCTGAATTGTACAATTTGTGCTTTTCCAGCTTTTGATTTCAGCGTAAGATAGATTCTGAAATTACCATTTCCAGTTTGCATTTTGCCAATCGCATAGGATGAATCTTCACCTCCCTGATGCGTAATTTTGAAATCGAGAGGCTTATTACGCGTATAAAAATCTTTTAGGATCTGTTCTCCCTGAGCCTGAGAGCATACTAATTCTCTGTCAATTACAACTAATTCGATATTTTCATTAAAATAAGAAGCTACAATTTTTGCATCACCTGCTTTCAGTCCTGCAATAATCTGTTCCGGAATTTGACCGAAAGAAATTAACGGATTCACAATAAGACAAAGCATAAAAAACAACACAAATCTCGATTTCTTTTTCATCACCATTATATTATTTTGAATTTATCAACAAGAACCATGCAAATTCAATAGAACTTTTCTAGGGTAGCTTTACGATCGTATTTAATTTAATCATAAAGATACACTTTTTAATCGTTATTAACCTATATTGTTTGAATGTTTTGCCGATACAATATTATTTAAATTAGGAATGATTAAAAAATTGTACCGAAATAATTGGATGCCAATTTTATCTATCTTAATATTGTATCTGTGAAAATACTTTTACTGACAATTGGGAATACTGATAAAAAGTACATGCGAGAGGGTATTGACAACTATGTAAAGCGACTCACTTTTTATATACCTTTCGAAATGAAGGTAATTCCGGATATTAAAAACCGAAGTTCACTTTCAACAGAACTTCAGAAAGAGAAGGAAGGACAATTGATTCTTAACCAGGTCTCATCGGGTGACTTTCTGATTTTGCTTGATGAACACGGAACGGAGTTTTCATCTGTTGCGTTTTCGAAGTGGATCGAAAAGAAAATGATTGCCGGTACCCGGCAACTGATCTTTGTAATTGGCGGTCCGTATGGGTTCTCAAATATTGTTTATCAACGGTCGGATATTAAGATATCTATGTCGAAGCTAACCTTCTCGCATCAGATGGCGCGTATGATTTTTGTAGAACAGATTTACCGCGCTATGACAATTATTAAAAATGAACCATATCATCACGAGTAATGGTTGTGAAAAGAGTCCTTTTCGACCGGGACAATTTCTTTCTGGCCATTAAAAGATAAATTTTTCACAGATGAAACGATTCGCTGGTAGAAATATTTTTATTCTGATTGCCATTCCAATATTATTGGTTTTACTTCTCAGCGAGTTGGTGTTTTTTGAAGAAAACGATCAAACTCAGGAATCAAGTCGGATTTATAAAGTTTTTGAAAAGAAAGAAAAGCACCTCGAGACTATTGTTGATACGATTGTTTCCAGGGTGTCCGTTGATCCTGCTGTGCTGTCAGACTGGTCGCTGCTTAATCTGATAAATACTGAAAAAGAAGAATTTGCTGTAGTCGTTACAAATGAAAACGCTTTGTTGTTTTGGTCTTCTTCTTTAGTTGCATTTCCTGCGGACGATAGTAATTTAAAGAAATCTGAAGGTTTAGTTCATTTACCAACTGGCTGGTATTACCAAATTTCGCGTAAAACAGGAGCGTATGTAATTAAAGGATTTCTACTTATGAAACGGGAGTTTCCTTATCGTAACCGGTTTATTAAGAGTACTTTTAATGCAGATTTTAAACTTTCTGACGAATATTCTGTAAGATTGGCACCTCAGGCTGGGGCAATAAATATTTATAAACCTGACGGGACATATCTTTTCTCAGTGAACACTTCCAATGATCATGTTCGTCCGGCAAACAAGTCGAATTTATCGGCGCTACTTTATTTTGCTTTTATTTTGATGATGTTGGCCCATCTAAATGTATGGCTCAGGAGGAATAAACGACTTTCTCCAGGTCATAAATTATTCATATCGCTGGGAATTCCTATTGTTATATATTTATTAATTAACGGTTTTAAATTTCCGGCTTCACTGTATCAGACAGATTTATTTTCCCCACTTAGTTTTTCTTATAGCGAATGGCTTGCTTCGCTGGGCGAATTTATTCTTTTGTCCATCCTGATGTTTCACGGAGCGCAGGCATTTTATTTATTGACTGATGCTGAAAAAGAACAAAAAAAGCATGGAATCCGGATGGTCTTCTCTTTTCTGTTTGTCGCTTTTTTCTTCACGCTTTCTATTGCATTGATGAAGATCCTGTTACTTAATTCAAGTATATCGTTGGAGTTTTTCAGCGATTTGAAATTTTCAGCGATCAATTTGTATGCTTTTTTTGGTATTTCGCTTCACGTAATTGGTTTTATTATTGTTGTGTTGCGTTTACGGTCCGATTATTTTAAGAGTTTTGGATTCTATAAATTTGTTTTGGCACTAATTATTTCCGGCGCAGTTGCAGGGACGATTATTTCCGCGTTTTGTTTCGAGATCGATTGGGCTCCTTATATTTATTATGGTTTTGTTGTTGTTATAATTGCATTGTTTGAAGCTGCCAAAATCAAGGAATATAAATATACATTCCTTTTAATCATGTCGATAGTGGCAGCAAGCTTTGTAAATCTGTACGCACAGGATTTGATTGTGGGGAAAAAGAACAAGGTTTTGGACCTGATGGCAGTAAAACTAAGTTCTGAAAGAGATCCGGGGGCGGAAATTTTTCTTTCAGAACTTGACAACAAACTCCGAAAGGATACAATTATTAAATATCATTTATTGCCTCCTTACAAATCACTTGAAGCCTATTTTTCAAATAATTATTTTACAGGCTTTTGGCGAAATTATGATATGCAAATAACGGTTTGCAGTCCTAACGACAGTGTTTTTATTAAGGATGAAAACCGGCATTATCCTTGCTTTGCGTTTTTTAATAATTTGAGGAAAACCAAGGGTATGCTGGTTTCGGGCAGTAATTTTTATTTCATGGATCGCCTCAATGGCCGCATTTCCTATTTGGGCCAACTCGATTTTGTAAATTCATTTGGCGTTCCGGTTGAAGTATACATTGACCTGAACTCTAAAATCATACCAGAGGGGAAAGGATACCCTGAACTATTGCTCGATGAGCGTGCTTCGCGCGAAAGCCAGGACGGGGATTTAAGTTACGCCAAATACTTCGATGGCAAACTAATTGATCGTGGCGGCGATTATCAGTACGGGATGAAATTGCCTGACGATGTTTCAATTAAAGATGAATATACTCGCTATACGAGAAACGGCTATCGGCATTGCGCTTATAATCGTAACGGGAATAATTATGTGATAGCAAGTTATCCTGAAATGCCTTTTTACGAACGGATCAGTACATTCCCTTATTTATTTTTGTTGTTTTACCTGATTGGAGCAACAGTTTTAATTTTTAACGACAGAAACATTCGACTAAGAAATAAAAAATTCGATTTTAGAGAAAAGATACAACTCACACTGGTTCTTTCACTGTTCGGAATATTAACCGTTATTGGGTTGGGTTTAATGCTTTACAATTCTAATAAACTACTTAATTCGCTTCAGGATAACCTTAATGAGAAATTGAGGTCTGTTTCATTCGAATTAAGTATGCGTATCGGTCAGGAAACAGAACTAAATGCTCCAATGCGCGATTTTTTGAACGACCAACTGGTCGTTTTATCCGATATTATTTGGGCAGACATCAACCTGTACGATCTAAAAGGGAGATTGTTTGCCACATCGCGAAGTGAAATTTATGATCGTGGCCTGCTGTCACGTCGAATCAATCCAATTGCTTACAAATCGCTCGCTGTCGAGGATCGAACCATTTTTCTTCACGATGAAAACCTGGGAGCGATGAAATTTCTCTCTGCTTATTCGCCCGTTTATAATCAAAACAACCAGCTGATAGGTTACCTGAACCTCCCTTATTTTACACGGCAGGATGATTTTAAGAAACAGGTTTCCGATTTTATTGTTGCATTTTCGAATCTGTATATTTTACTGATCATGTTCAGTCTGATTGTTGCAGTGATTATAAGCCGCAAATTAACAGCCCCATTGCTGCAGATTGAAAATAACCTGAAAGGAATACAATTGGGTAAGTCGAATGCAAAGATCGAATACTCTGGTGAGGACGAGATCGGCCGGCTTGCCAAAGAATACAACAAAAAGGTTGATGAGCTTGCGGAAAGCGCTGAATTACTTGCACGTTCGGAAAGAGAATCGGCATGGCAGGAGATGGCTCGCCAGGTGGCCCATGAAATTAACAATCCGCTTACACCAATGAAACTGAGTATTCAATATTTACAGCGGATAAAAGAAAAGGATTCTGAAAATTTTGATGATTATTTTAACCGGGTAAGTCGTACGCTGGTTGAACAGATTGATGCACTTTCACTGATTGCTTCTTCATTTTCCGATTTTGCAAGGATGCCTGGGATGAGGGACGAGTTGATAGATTTAGAAGCAAAAATTAGGGAAGTAGTACTTCTTTTTGAAAACACAAATAATGTTTCAGTAACGTTCTCAAAGACGCATGAAGGAATTATCCGGGTTTTCGCAGACAATGATCAATTGGGACGTGCAATTATTAATTTGATAAAGAATGGGATACAAGCCATTCCACGTGACCGGAATGGCCTTCTCAAAGTAACATTGTATAATGATGATGAGTACGCGTATGTTTCTATAAATGATAATGGTATCGGAATTCCTATGGAATTGCAGGATAAATTATTCGAGCCAAGCTTTACGACTAAATCGAGTGGAATGGGATTAGGTCTTGCCATCAGTAAAAAGATTATCGAGAATTTCAGGGGAGATATTTGGTTTCAGTCAAACGATGGTGAGGGAACTACCTTTTTCATAAAACTGCCATTATCTGCTATCATTACATAAGCATCAACCGTTTTTCATCCCCGGTTAATTTGGCGGTCAGAAAGTTAAGCCAGGCATAGCCCTTATTAACCCGGACAACAAGAAACTATACTCGGGCAGTTAAAATTCGTATTTCATGATAATTAACCTTCGAAGATATGCGACACACTTGATGCACGCTCTCTTATGATACACTAACTCATCGAAATTAATGAACTGAGAGATACAAATGATAAACTTACATCCTTGAATGATGAACTTATATCCTTGAATGATCGCCTTACGTCCTTGAATGATGAACTTATATCCTTGAATGATCGCCTTACGTCCTTGAATGATGAACTTACATCCTTGAATGATGAACTTACATCCTTGAATGATCGCCTTACATCCTTGAATGACGAACTTACATCCTTGAATGATGAACTTACATCCTTGAATGACCACCTTACACTCTTTAATAGCAACCTGCGAGATTTGAATGATCACCTTACACTCTTTAATAGCAACCTGCGAGATTTGAATGATCACCTTACACTTATGTGTATTTAATGGTTATACAGGTGATTCCGGAAAGCAGACCTAGTTTCCCATCTCAGCCAGGAATTTTATTCTTATCATCCTGATCTCTTCAACTTCGTAGTCATCACCAAATTCGGCGATTGCTTCTTCCATCGAGTCGGAACCTGCGTCTTCCCTGAAATACTTAAAAATATCATCAACCTGATCCTCATCCATCACATCATCGATGTAATAATCGATATTTATTTTTGTGCCAGAATTGACAATTGCTTCAAGTTCAGTGAGTAATTCGTCCATGCTCATTCCTTTGGCATCGGCGATTTCGTTAAGAGCCAGTTTACGATCGATATTTTGGATAATATAAACCTTGTTTTTTGATTTATTGGCAACTGAACGAACCACCATGTCCTGTGCCCTTTCAATCCCTTTTTCTTCAACATATGCCTTGATCACTTCCACAAACGCTTTTCCGTAGCGCTGGGCTTTTCCCTGGCCAACCCCAATGATATTCTGAAGTTCCTCAAGTGATGTTGGATATTGTATCGACATGTCAGCCAGTGATGGATCCTGGAATATAACAAATGGTGGCAGTTTTTGCTTGAGCGCAACTTTTTTCCGAAGATCTTTCAGAATTGCAAATAGTTCCGGATCACCTGCTGCTGCACCACCTTGCGGAACTTCATCGCCCTCTTCCTCCGACTCGTAGTCATGATTTTTAACAATCATAAATGACTTGGGATGGGCAAGGAAAGCTTTTCCGGCTTCTGTCAGTTTTAAAACACCATAATTTTCGATGTCTTTATGAAGGAACCCTGCAATAATGCTTTGTCTGAAGACGGCATTCCATATTTTGTCATCATATTCATCACCCTCTCCGAATATGTCAAGTGTATCGTGTGAGAATGATTTAACGGTAGCATTTTCTGTTCCAAGTAATATATTGACTAGGTGTTCAGCTTTGCATTGCTCCTTAACTTCGATTACTGCTTTTAATGCTGTTATTATGAGTTCTTTCCCTTCTATTTGCTCTTTTGGATTCAAACAGTTATCGCAGAAGCCACAATTTTCTGTTTCGTATTTTTCTCCGAAATAATGCAGAAGTATGGTTCGCCGGCAAAG
>JGI24147J20444_1000292_pt1 | contig 35903 bp, 38 predicted proteins | sample BarGraIncub1133A_FD_20444 | JGI IMG/M metagenome (IMG submission 20444) | reverse complement strand
TGATCCATCAGCCTTCAGGCGGGGCACAGGGACAGACGACAGACATCCAGATTGCTGCCCAGCATATTCAGAGAACAAAGGACCGCCTGAACAGGATCCTTTCTGAAAAGACCGGCCAGCCGATTGAAAAGGTAACAATAGATACGGATCGTGATAACTGGATGTGTGCCGAAGAAGCAACTGCCTACGGAATTGTTGATCAGATCATGGAAAAAAGAGCGTAATATAAGCACAAGCGGAGGATAAAAAAATGGCTAAAGTAATTGGTATTGACCTTGGAACAACAAACTCATGTGTTGCAGTTATGGAAGGCGGCGAAGTCGTTGTTATTCCGAATCCCGAAGGCAATCGTACGACTCCTTCCGTCGTAGCATTTTCAAAAACAGGTGAGCGCCTTATCGGGCAAGTGGCTAAACGCCAGGCGGTAACCAATCCGGATCGTACTGTACAGTCAATCAAGCGCGAGATGGGTACGGCTTACAAAGTCAGCATTGATGATAAACAGTATTCCCCTCAGGAAATTTCCGCAATGATTCTTGCAAAGCTTAAGAGTGATGCGGAAGCATACCTTGGACAGCCGGTTTTACAGGCCGTAATAACGGTTCCCGCATATTTCTCGGATGCACAGAGACAGGCTACCAAAGATGCCGGAAGGATTGCAGGGCTTGATGTTCTCCGTATCATCAACGAACCTACGGCTGCGGCGCTTGCCTATGGACTTGATAAAGAGAACGACCAGAAGATCCTTGTTTTCGATCTGGGCGGCGGTACTTTTGACGTATCCATCCTTGAGATCGGCGACGGCGTGTTTGAAGTTCTGGCGACAGCCGGCAACAACCGCCTCGGCGGTGATGATTTCGACAATAAAATCGTTGATTATCTTGTGGATTCATTCAAGAAGGATCAGGGGGTCGATCTTCGCGGTGACCGTATGGCCATGCAGCGTCTCCGTGAAGCTGCTGAAAAAGCTAAAATCGAGCTTTCCGGCGTCGCTTCCTCCAACATCAATCTTGCTTATATAACAGCTGATGCGAACGGCCCGAAACATATGGATATTACTCTTACACGTGCAAAATTTGATGAGCTGACACATGAACTGGTTGAAAAGACAATGGAGCCTTTAAAGCGCGCCATGTCGGATGCAGGTATGACACCCAACGATATACAGAAGATTCTTCTGGTCGGCGGATCCTCACGTACCCCTGCTGTACAGGATGCTGTCAAGAAATATTTCGGCAAGGATCCTTTCAAGGGCATCAACCCGGATGAGTGCGTAGCAGTCGGTGCCGCAATCCAGGCCGCCGTCCTTACCGGAGATGTTAAGGGACTTCTTCTTCTTGATGTAACTCCCCTTTCCCTGGGAATTGAGACACAGGGCGGCATCTTTACGAAGATGATCGATAGAAATACAACGATTCCGACAAAGAAGAGCCAGGTATATTCCACCGCATCCGACGGACAGACACAGGTTGATGTCCATGTTCTCCAGGGTGAGCGCGAAATGGCTTCCTACAACAAGTCCCTCGGCAATTTCATTCTTGACGGAATTGCACCTGCACCCCGCGGTGTTCCTCAGATCGAAGTTACTTTCGATATTGATGCCAACGGTATCGTGCATGTAACGGCAAAAGACATGGGAACCGGCCGTGAACAGAAGATCACGATTACAGCCACGACCAATTTGACGGAAGATCAGATCAATGCTGCAGTGAAGGAAGCAGAACTTCACGCATCAGAAGACAAACAGCGCAAGGAAGAGATTGAAATCAAAAACCATGCGGAGACTTCCGTATATCAGACAGAGAAGACACTGAAAGAACTTGGGGATAAGGCCGAAGCTGCCGACAAAGCTGCAGTTGAAGAAGCCCTCGTTAAGCTGAAGGCGGCAATCGCTTCCAATGACTACACTGCAATGAAGACGGAGACTGAAGCAGTACAGCAGGCTTTCTACAAAGTCAGTGAAAAGCTTTATTCTCAGGCCAAACCTGATGCCGGAGCAGCAGGCGCTGCCGGCGGTCCGAACCAGGACTATGCCGGATATGAGAATCCCGGTCAGGGTGCAGGTCCGGAAGCGGGTGGAGACGGCGGCTTTAAAAATGCCGGCGGTGACTTTTAAAATACCCTTTTTATAGATCTGACGGGTATGGATCCAGGTTAATCCTGCATCCATACCCTTATGTCTTTAGAAAACAATGAAGAAGACACTAGGAGGAAAAGTCCTTGGCAGAGCAGAAACGCGACTATTATGAGGTACTCGGTGTAAATAAGGGTGCCACGGATGAAGAGATGAAAAAGGCCTATCGAAAGCTGGCGAAGCAGTACCATCCGGATTTGAATCCGAATGACAAATCTGCCGAAGCCAAATTTAAGGAGGCTAACGAGGCATACGCCGTACTTACCGATTCTGATAAACGTCGTCAATACGATCAGTTCGGCCACCAGGGTATGGATGGGCAGGGCTTTTCAGGCTTTTCCGGCGGAGGTGCGGATATTGATCTTGGTGATCTTTTCGGATCCATTTTTGGCGGAGCTTTTGGAGGCGGCGGCGCACGCCGGCGTACCGGACCTGAACAGGGTGCGAACTTAAAGTATGGTCTGACTCTCGAATTCATGGAAGCTGCTTTTGGTGTCGATAAGACGATCAGTATCAGTAAAGAGGATAATTGTGAGGTGTGTTCCGGGACAGGTGCCGCACCGGGATCCTCACCCGAGACCTGCCCAACCTGTAAAGGCGCGGGACGCGTGCAGCAGCAGACACAAACCCTGTTTGGAATGACAATGGTCTCACGTGACTGTCCTACCTGCGGGGGAAAAGGTACAATCATCCGTACGCCCTGCACCGGCTGCAACGGAAGAGGACGCCGGATCAAAAAAAAGGATCTTACGATCCATGTACCGGCCGGTGTAAATACCGGTGACATGATGCCGATCAAAGGCGAGGGTGAACCCGGAACGCGCGGCGGTCCATACGGGGATCTTTATATCCAGTTTAAAGTGCATCCGCATCCGGTATTCGAACGCAGGGACAATAACACTTTCTGCGATGTGCCTATTACATTTGCGCAGGCAACCCTCGGTGCCGATATTGACATTCCTACTATTGACGGCAATGTATCGACTCATATCAAGGAGGGCACACAGCCTTTTGATACATATACAATTCGGGGAAGAGGGATTCCTTTCAAGAACCGTCCAAACACAAGAGGCGACCATACATGCCGCTTCGTCCTTGAAGTACCGACGCATCTTACCGATATTCAAAAAGACCAGCTTCGTCAATTTGATGTTACGCTTACTGACCGCAACTATCAGAAAAGGGAAGGGTTCTTCAAAAAAATGAAGGACATTTTTGGTAAATAATATGCGGTGGATTGAAGTAACTCTGGAGACAACCGAGGATGCGTCCGATGCCGTATGCGAGATGCTTGCGCAGCTTGGGGCTGACGGGATTGCAGTATGTGATCCCCTTGAAATAAAAAATATCCTTTCCGCACCGGGATCCCTTTCTTTTGCGGATGAAGGATTTGTTGATTCTTTAGGTGAGAATGTCAATATTCGCGCTTATTTTGCTGAATTTCCGGACGGAATCCGCCTGGGAGCCAAAGAAGAGGAATACAGCAATCCTTCCGGTGTCGGAAACATATACGGCAAGATAGCAACAGGTGTCCACACCCTTGATGATGTACTGCGGATCATATCGACCCGTATGCAGGAGATCAGTGAGTTTCTTCCTGTCGGAAAAGGGCTCGTGAGTCACCGCTACGTTGTTGACGAAGATTGGGCGAACAGTTGGAAACAGTATTACGAAGTGCTTTCGATTTCTCCGCGCGTAGTGATCTGCCCTTCCTGGGAATCATATGATCCCAAAGAAGGTGAAGTTGTCGTATCCCTTGACCCCGGTTCCGCTTTCGGGACGGGGACACATGAGACAACTGCGATGTGTGCAGAGGTCATTGACAATATTATAGTACCGGCGGATACGGTTCTCGACCTTGGCTGCGGATCCGGCATTTTATCCATTATTACAAGTAAATTGGGAGCAGCATCGGTGGAAGCGATTGACATTGACCGGTTGGCCGTAGATGTCGCACAGGAAAACTGCTGTCTTAATCACGCTGACGTATTCTGCCACACAGGTGAGCTCAAGGATGCCCTTAGAAAAGACTATAGCCTGATTATTGCAAACATTATAGCTGACGTCATAATTTCACTTGCCCCCGATATTTCGGAATATCTGGCTCCTGAAGGCCGGTTCCTGATCAGCGGGATCATTGATACCAAGGCGGACAGGGTGACCCAGGCCTGCCTGGATGCGGGACTTATACTTGTTGGTTCCAACCGGAAGGCCGACTGGCACGCATATCTGTATGAGCGCGCCGGACGCAAATAGAATCACACGATTCCGGACAGCGGTCTGTTTATGGAAGAACTGCTGATGTATATGCTTTGATTGCGGATGGGAACGCCAGCTTTTTTGCCTCAGATACTAAATAGTATTCTCCCTGCACCTGTTTCTCAGATATTGGAAACAGCAGGGAGTTTTTTTTGTCTGGAATTTCGACAAGATAACCTTCCATCTTCCACTTCAGGTGAGAAAAAACATGGGAGGCTTCGCCAAGTGAGATGATTGAAGTAATTTGGTCAGGAAGTATCCCATAGTCGCGGAAAAGCCGTGCCTTTATGTCTTCCGGATTCAGAAGGCCCGGAAAGGAAGGAAACTCAAAAAGATTTGCAAGAAGGCCTGTGGCGGGCCGCTGGCGGATAAAAAGACTCATTCCTCTTTTAAGAACAACAATTGTATAAGGAATGACAGGGCTTTCCTTACGGGGTTTGTGTAAAGGCAGTTCAGTCTGCCGGTTAAGTAGAAACGCTTCGCAAAAGATCGAGACCGGACAGGTCTTACAGGATGGGTTTCCGGGTACGCAAACTGTTGCACCTAAATCCATTATGGCTTCATTAAAGTCTCCGGCCCGGTCTTCCGGAAGCAGTTTGCGTACAAGCAATGTGACCTCAGCACGCGCTTTGTTGTCCTGCGGGTAAATGTCCAGTGCAAACAGCCTTGAAAAAACCCGGATGGCATTGCCGTCAACAGCCGGTTCCGGAAGACCGAAAGCAAGGGATGCGACAGCGCCTGCCGTATAGGGCCCTATTCCCGGAACGGATAGCAGCCCGGCATAATCATCCGGGAGTTTGTTCCCAAAATAATCTGCGCAGAATCTTGCGCCTTTCAGGAGATTTCCGGCTCGGGAATAGTAACCAAGACCTTCCCAGACTTTATAGACTTCATCGAGTGGAGCCCTGGAAAGGGATAAAATATCCGGAAATTGATCCATAAAGCGTTTGAAGTAGGGGATTACCGTTGTTACCCGCGTTTGCTGCAGCATTGTCTCTGAGATCCATGTGCCATATGCTGTCCGTTCTTCGCGCCAGGGGAGAACGCGGCGGTTCACCTCAAACCAATCCAGGAGTGTTTTTGTCAGCTGACTGTACTTTTGCAGCATTTCCGGACGTCCTTTTTTTACGAAATTATATCATACTTGACAAGTGAAAAAGGCTGATGCATAATTCATCTTAATTATATACAAATACACCGTAGATCAGGAAGAGTAACTTTTTGTCTGTCAGATAATAGAGAGTCGCGAAGGGTGGAAGCGTGACACTGATTTGAGAAGTGAATGGGCCTGAGAGGGCAACCCGAAAGTTCTGCAGCCGATATGAATTGTGCAGAATGGCGTAGGCGTTGACGGGGACTTCACCCGTTACCAGGGAAGCATGCATCATGTGCATGAATCGAGTGGGCCGTATCCTTTTCGGATGCAGTCAATTTGGGTGGTACCGCAGGCGCATTATGCTCTTGTCCCTTATTTACAAGGGGCAGGAGTTTTTTATTTGTCCAAAATTTTCAGAAATCCCCTCGGGGACGTGCCTCGATGACGAGAAAGTCATGGCACAGAAAGGAGCAGAAAATGTCCAGAAAGATTCCAAAACGCATTTTTTTGACGGAGGATCAAATGCCGACACAGTGGTACAATATTCGTGCGGATATGAAGGAGCAGCATGATCCCTATATTAATCCGGGTACAATGAAGCCGGTGGTACTCGAGGATCTTCTCCCTGTGTTCTGCACCGAGCTTGCCAAACAGGAATGCGACGAGACTACCCGCTTTATAGACATCCCCGAAGAAATTCAGAATTTCTATAAGATTTTCCGGCCGGCACCGTTGATTCGTGCCTATGAACTGGAAAAAGCGCTCAATACACCGGCCAAAATTTACTATAAATTCGAAGGAAATAACACATCAGGAAGCCACAAACTCAATTCGGCAGCTGCACAAGTCTACTACGCCAAACAGCAGGGACTGACATCCCTTACGACTGAGACAGGCGCAGGACAGTGGGGAACTGCTCTTGCAATGGCATGCGCCCATTATGATATGCCCCTTACCGTATTTATGGTTAAGGTCAGTTCCGAACAGAAGCCTTACCGTAAGGCGGTCATTGAGACATTCGGTGCTAATCTTATCCCATCCCCATCCGAAACAACAGCAATCGGACGCAAAATTCTTGCTGAACATCCCGGTACAGGCGGAAGCCTTGGATGCGCCATCTCCGAGGCAATCGAGCTGGCTGTAACGACACCCGGATGCCGTTATGTACTCGGATCCGTACTTAACCAGGTTCTCCTGCACCAGTCAATCATAGGGGAAGAAGCCAAACTACAGATGGAATCCGTCGGGGAGTATCCGGATATTGTTATCGGATGCGCCGGCGGCGGCTCCAACATGGGCGGTATCATGGCAGCTTTCATGAGAGATAAACTTAACGGAACAAAGAATCCCTATTTTATTGCTGTCGAACCTGCATCCTGTCCTTCGATGACACGTGGAAAGTATGCGTATGATTTCTGTGATACCGGGCACATCACTCCGCTTGCGAAGATGTACACACTCGGTGCCGACTTTATCCCGTCAGCTAATCATGCCGGCGGACTTCGCTACCACGGCATGTCGCCGATTCTCTCGAAGCTTTATCACGACGGATACCTTGATGAAGCAAGATCTGTCGAGCAGACGAAAGTGTTTGAAGCAGCCCAGCTCTTTGCCAAGCATGAGACTATCCTGCCGGCGCCCGAATCCGCACACGCAATTCGGGTCGCTATCGATGAAGCAATCAAGTGCAGGGAAGAGGGAACAGCAAAGACAATTCTCTTCAACCTGACAGGTACAGGCTACTTTGATATGCAGGCATATATGGATTATGCATCCGGAAAAATGACAGACTATGTCCCGACCGATGCAGATCTTGAAGTCGGTTTTGCGACGCTGCCAAAGATTCCCGGAATTCAGGAATAATTGCCTGAAATACCGGATTTCATGAAGAAACGCCGCTTCCTGATAGTATGCAGAAGCGGCGTTTCTATTTGTGTTTTCGTAATAAAAATGGACAGCAACGAACGGATCAGCTTTTTGACGGAATGAACTGACTTATTACCCCTGCGACATTGCTGATAGGCATGGTCTGGATCCATATGCGTCCGGGGCCGGTAACCTTGGTATTGAATACGCCTTCACCACCGAAAACCATATTTTTAACACCTTTAACAGCTTCAATACTCATTGTTACCGACTCATCCATCATAGCCAGGTAGCCGGTGTCGATGAGCATGGATTGTCCGGCCTGCAATGTATAATCTACAACATACCCGTCAATCTCAACAAAAGCTGTTCCATTACCTGAAAGCTTCTGCATGATGAATCCTTCACCGCCGAAAAGACCGGCACCGATTCTTTTCTGAAAATGCACCGAAAGTTCCACGCCGACTTCAGAGGCAAGGAAAGCAGATTTCTGCACGATCATACTGAAACCGGACTGGATCGGAACAGGAAGAATTTGACCCGGAAAACTCGATGCGAATGCTATGAACCCGGGACCGCCTTCCGGAGTATACCTGTTCTGGAAGAGCGCTTCCCCGGCGAACATGCGCCCGAGGGCTTTTCCCAGACCTCCGTTGCTGGTGGTTTCCATCTTCATGTTCGGAGTCATCCAGCTCATTGATCCTCTTTCCGTAATCATTGTCTCATTTGCGTCCAAACTGCAGATAACGACAGGTAAGGGTGTTCCTTTAATTTCGTATTTCATACGTTCCTCCTTAGTACTTGCCGCATATGCGGAGTTCGTTTATCCTACGTAGGTAATTTTATCCTGTATAATGTAATTAGGCAATGAAATTGCCCTGAATTATGAAATTTATTTGATTGTATTTTGGATATAATTCAACAGTGAAATATATAAAGATGACAGGCGGTGGGGCAGTATGACCAGACTATTTACGGAAAAGATTGTGCCAAATGAGCAAAAGACATATACATTTTCCGGAGAAGATGCCAGATATCTTTCCGATGTCCTTAGAATGCAGACGGGGGAATGTATCTGCCTGTGCGACGGGGCGCGCACGGATTTTGCCGGAAAAATCCTGGAGCTGACGCGTGACCGTGTGACGGTAGAGCTGATCGGAAGAGAGCTCAATCAGACTGAACCGCCCTACCGGGCCGTCATGTATCAGGCTCTGGTAAAGGGTGACAAGATGGATCTGATTATACAAAAAGGTGTCGAGCTTGGTGTATCGGAAATAATACCGGTGTCCTGTATCCGCTCAATTGTTAAACTGGAAACAAAAGATTCCGACAGGAAGATTGCGCGTTGGCAGAAAATCGCCGGGGAGGCGGCCCGGCAGAGCGGCCGCGGGATGATTCCGAAGATTGGTGCGCCATTGCCTTTTGCCAAAGCAATAAAACAGGCCCGGCAAAACTCCGATCTTGTATTCCTTCCCTGGGAAGGAGAGAAGAGCCACCCCCTTTTTGATCTTCTGGAGGAATTTGCATCTCATCTGCCTGGTCCCTCTCAGCCATCTTCGGAATTTGCGCTGATCAAAGATGCCTTGCCCTGCATAAGTTTCTTTATCGGACCGGAGGGCGGATTTGATCCGAAAGAGATTGATATGGCAACAGCGGAGGACATAAAGACGGTGACGCTTGGCCGCAGGATACTCCGCACAGAGACCGCCGGCCTTGCGGTACTTTCGATGTTCATCTACCGTCTTGAGCAGATGTGAGGTATAATAATTTGATGTCGGAATTTTTCGAATTAAGATCATCCGATACAAATATATGTAACAGGGAGATCCAGCATGAAATACAGTGTCCCTAAGGGTACTAAAGATATTCTGCCTGAGGATATATTCAGATGGCAGAAGGCTGAACAGGTTTTTGCAGAAGTTTGCTCATTGTACGGTTATGGAGAGATTCGCATACCGACCTTTGAACAGACGGATCTGTTTATGCGCAGCGTGGGTGACACCACGGATGTTGTACAGAAAGAAATGTATACGTTTGACGACAAAGGCGGTCGAAGCATTACACTGCGTCCTGAAGGGACGGCCGGAGTTGTCAGAAGTTTTATTGAGCACGGTATGACATCGCTGCCGTCGCCGGTGAGACTATTTTATAATATAACAGCTTTTCGATATGAAAATGTTCAAAAGGGAAGATTCAGGGAGTTTCACCAATTTGGACTGGAAGCATTTGGATCAAAGGGACCTGCGATTGATGCAGAGATCATAAGCATTCTGGTGCTCTTTTTTGCCCGGATGGGACTGTCACAGACACGACTTTGCATCAACAGCATCGGCTGTCCGGTCTGCCGCTCCGAATACAACAAAATTCTAATGGATTACTATCGCCCTGACCTTGCCAAAATGTGTCATGACTGTAAAGGCCGTTTCGAAAAGAATCCGCTTCGTATGCTGGATTGTAAAGAGGACTACTGCCACGGTCTTGCCTCGGAAGCCCCAAAGCTTCTCGACCATCTTTGCCCTGAGTGCCTTGAGCACTTTGAAGGACTCAAAACATGCCTTGATTCCCTGAGTATAGCATATACGGTTGATCCGGGAATCGTACGCGGGCTTGATTACTATACACGTACTGTTTTCGAATTTGTTTCCGAACATGTCGGTACGCAGGGTACAATATGCGGCGGCGGCCGTTATGACGGATTGGTTGAAACGATGGGCGGCCAGTCTGTCCCAGGAATAGGATTTGCCATGGGAGTCGAGAGATTCCTTATGGAGGTTGCAGCCCAGGGAATTGCCATGGTACAGCCGCAGGATATTCTGCTGTACATAGCAACGATGGATCCGCAAGGTGCTGAGTATGCACAAAAACTAGCCTTTTCCCTAAGGAAAGACGGAGTCGGATGCGAGACGGACCTTGTCGAAAGAAGCTTTAAGGCACAATTGAAGTATGCCGGAAAAACAGGAGCCCCGTATCTTCTGGTACTCGGTACGGATGAGATCAATTCGCAAAAGGCCCGGATTAAGCGCATGGGCGATGGTATACAGACAGACATTGATATGTCTGATATTGCCGTACTTGCCCGTTTCATCCGGACAGATATGAATATTATCAAATTGTAAGTCAACATTATTTGGCAAAGGGGATATGAATATGGCAGAGTCAATGCATGGATTGAAGCGTTCAATGAGGTGTGCGGAAGTCACTTCCGGGAATGTCGGACAAAAAGTTACTTTAATGGGATGGTGCCATAAGTGCCGCGATCTGGGGGGGCTTTTCTTCCTGACGCTGCGCGACCGCTCCGGCGAGATTCAGTTGGTAGTCGGTCCTGACAGCTCTGCGGATGTCATTTCGAAAGCCTCAAGGATACGAAGTGAATTTGTTCTGGCATGCGAGGGAACGGTACAGATGAGATCCGCACCGAATCCGAACATGAAAACGGGTGATCTTGAAATCGCCGTTGAGAACCTGCGAATCCTGTCAGAAGCACTTACACCTCCCTTCTATATCGAAGAGAATGTGAACGCAAATGAATCCCTGCGTCTGAAGTACCGTTATCTTGACCTTCGCCGCCCGGATATGCAGCGAAATCTTATTCTGCGTCACAAAGTGGCAAAGTGTGCGCGTGACTATTTTGATTCAGAAGGCTTCCTCGATATTGAGACGCCGATGCTTGGCAAAAGTACACCGGAAGGTGCAAGAGACTACCTGGTTCCGAGCCGCATCAAACAGGGTTCCTTTTTTGCTCTTCCGCAGTCTCCCCAGTTGTATAAACAACTGTTGATGCTCGCCGGATATGACCGTTATATGCAGATTGCAAAGTGTTTCCGTGATGAGGATCTGCGTGCGGACCGTCAGCCAGAGTTTACACAGATTGACCTTGAAATGGCTTTTGTCGAGATGGAAGATGTCATGACGGTTACGGAAGGCTTCCTCGAGAAAGTTTTCCGGGATATTATGCATGTCGAAGTCTCGCTTCCGCTTCCCAGACTTACATGGAAGGAAGCGATGGAGCGGTTTGGATCGGATAAACCGGATCTGCGTTTTGGCCTTGAACTTAAAAATATCACTGAGATTGCACGGATGATTCAATTCCCTGTCTTTGAAGAGGCAATCGGCAGGGGCGGAAGCGTCCGTGCCATCTGTGTTCCGGACGGGGCTGCCATGACGCGTAAGGAAATTGATTCCCTTGGAGAGGTTGCAAAGACCTATCAGGCCAAAGGTGTCGCCTGGCTTGTGCCTTCCGAACCTCCGCGCGGGTCATTTCTCAAATTCCTGTCGGAGGACCAGATTGCCGGGATTGCCGAAAGTGTTGGAGCCTGCGCTCAGGATTTAATACTTATTGTTTCTGATAAGGACAGCGTAACGTACAGTGCATTGGGTGCTCTTCGCTGTGAAGTCGCCAGACGTTTTTCCCTGATTGCAGACAATACTTATAATCTGCTTTGGGTCACAGAATTTCCTCTGCTTGAGTACAGTGAAGAGGCGAATCGTTTCGTCGCTATGCACCATCCTTTCACTAGCCCGATGGATGAGGATCTTGCTTACCTGGAGAGTGATCCGGGTATCGTACGCGCCAAAGCTTACGATATCATCCTGAACGGGACGGAACTCGGAGGCGGAAGCATCCGTATCCATGACCAGACGCTTCAAAAGAAGATGTTCTCACTTCTTGGTTTTTCTGAAGAAGCCGCCCAGGAGCAATTCGGTTTTCTTCTTGATGCATTCAGCTACGGTGTGCCGCCGCACGGCGGATTGGCATTCGGACTTGACCGCATGATCATGCTGATGTCCGGAAGCAAGAGCATTCGTGAAGTTATCGCTTTTCCGAAAGTTCAGAATTCATCTGATCTGATGACAGAGGCCCCGGCACCTGTTGCAGGCCTTCAGCTTGAGGAACTTGGAATAAGTATTACAGAGGAATCTCAAGATGAGTGAGAATCCGGGAGATATCCCCGAGAAAATATTTCGTGAAGAAACAGATGAAAAAAAACCTGATGAGACCCCTGCTGAAAAAGCAGAGGTCAATTCATTGACGGCAAATCATTCCATGGCCGGGCAGGATACTTCCGCAACGGATGCAACTGAGACGGACACTCCCGAAACAGATGTGCCCGCAACGGATGCAACTGAGACGGACACTCCCGAAACAGATACCGCAGAAACCGATGCCGCACCCGGAGAAGTCATAACAGAAGAAGACCAGAATGAGCCGCTCACCAATTTAGTAATCCGCCGGGTTCGCACAGAACCTGTGGACGTAATACCGCCCGCACCTAAAGACAGGGGATTTCTCTACTCACTTCTCGATACTGCGCGCTTTATCAGCCTTGGCCTTGTAATAGGGATTCTGCTGGTAGTTTTCGTAGTGCAGAGAAATGACGTATACGGACCCTCTATGGAACCGAACCTGCACGAAAAGGATGCTGTTTTTGTTGAGATGATCTCCAGGTACTTTACCACCCCTGAGCGAGGGGATATTATGACGATCAATGCGACAGGAATGCCGGGATACACGAAGAAAGAAAAAATCATTAAGCGTGTTATCGGACTTCCCGGTGAAACAGTTACTATAAAAGACGGAAGTGTATTTGTTAACGGTGTTCTTCTTGATGAACCATATCTGGCCGACAATGTTCCGACCTACATTAATAATGACGGTGCTGCCAGCGGATATGACAATATAACCCTCGGGAAAGATGAATACTTTTTCATGGGAGACAACAGGGGTGCCAGTCTTGACAGCAGAGTCATCGGACCCGTTCCTGCAAGCCGGATCAAGGCACATGTCATTGCAAAAATCTATCCGTTCAACGATATGGGCCTTTTATAATTAATGTGTAAAGAGGAGTTTCCTGATGAGTGATGATCCTGGCGAAATCCCCGGAAAAGAATCATCCGATGAGATGTTACCGCCCGCTTCGAAAAAAAGAAGCCTGATAAGGTCTCTTCTGGATACGCTGCGCTTTGTATTTTTTGGCCTTATCATCGGGATCCTGCTGGTAGAATTTGTTGTTCAGAGGGATGACGTATTCGGTTCCTCGATGGAGCCGAACCTGCACTCCGGGGATGCTGTCTTTGTTGAGATGGTTTCCAAATATTTCACCACACCGAAACGGGGTGAAATCATGACAATTGACGCAACTGGAATGCCAAATTATGATAAGAAGGAGCGGATCATTAAGCGGGTTATAGGTCTTCCGGGTGAAACGGTTACAATAAAGGACTCAAGTGTATACATCAACGGGGTTCTTCTGAATGAACCTTACCTGGATCCAAATGTTCCGACACTTGCAAGTGAACTGGGGACAGCGGGCGGATATGACAACATTACACTTGGAAAAGATGAGTATTATTTTATGGGAGACAACCGAGGCGCAAGTCTCGACAGCAGAGCTATCGGACCCGTTCCATCAAGCCGGATTAAAGCACACGTCTTTTTCAAAATACTGCCGATCAGTGATGCGGAGCTGCTTTAATTCATATAGACAGGATGCGTGAACCAACACATGGAAAGACAAGAGAGAATCAGGAATTTTTGCATAATTGCCCATATTGACCACGGGAAGTCGACTCTTGCTGACCGCATGATCGAGCATACAGGTGTTCGTTCCCTGCGTGAAATGCATGCGCAGATATTGGACAACATGGATATAGAGCGTGAGCGCGGAATCACAATAAAAGCGCAGGCTACAAGAATGTACTATACCGCAAAAGACGGGGAGACATATCTTTTAAACCTGATCGATACGCCCGGCCATGTTGACTTCAACTATGAAGTCTCCCGGAGCCTTGCCGCCTGTGACGGTGCGGTACTTGTCGTTGATGCAGCACAGGGAATTGAAGCGCAGACCCTGGCAAACGTATATCTGGCCCTTGACGGAAATCTTGAGATCCTTCCTGTCATTAATAAGATTGACCTTCCTTCCGCCCAGCCTGAACTGGTCCAGAAGGAGATTGAAGATGTCATCGGCCTTGATGCAAGCTATGCACCCCACATTTCCGCCAAAAATGACATAGGGATTGATGACGTCCTTGAAGGAATTGTAAAGCATCTCCCGCCTCCGAACGGCAACGAAGATGCACCCTTAAAGGCTCTGATTTTTGATTCCAAATATGATACGTATAAAGGCGTTATTGTTCATGTGCGCATAATGGAAGGTGAAGTCGCCACAGGAGACAGAATCCGCCTGATGCATACAGGAAGGGAATTTACCGTTGTTGAACTTGGCATTTTTCAGCCCGGGGAATTTGTTCCGACAGAAAAGCTGATGGCGGGCGAAGTCGGGTATATTGCCGCATCGATTAAAAGTGTCAGCGATACAGCTCCCGGCGATACGGTGACATCCGCCGTTAACCCGACAGCAAACCCGCTTCCGGGATACAAGAAAATCCAACAGATGGTCTACTGCGGCATGTATCCGATCGACGGTGCAAGATATCCCGATCTCCGGGATGCGCTTGAAAAGCTGCGCCTCAACGATGCGGCCCTTTCGTTTGAACCGGAGACGTCGGTGGCACTCGGCTTTGGTTTTCGCTGCGGTTTCCTGGGACTTCTCCATTACGAAGTAATTCAGGAGCGGATCGAGCGCGAATTTAATCTTGATATTATATCCACCGCCCCATCCGTTGTTTATAAGGTATTCACCATTTCCGGCCAGGAACTTCGCATGGATAATCCGACAAACCTTCCGGATCCATCCCAGATCGACTGGATTGAAGAGCCCATGGTCAAATGTACAATCATGACCCCAAAGGAATATGTAGGCAATATTATGGAGCTCTGCCAGGACCGGCGCGGCGTATATATCAACATGGAATACATGGACGAGATGCGTGTCATTGTTCACTACAGGATGCCCCTGAACGAAATCATTTACGACTTTTTTGATGCCCTTAAATCCAAAACACGCGGATATGCATCGCTTGATTATGAAATCGACGGCTATGAGAAATCCAATCTGGTGAAGCTCGACATCCTTCTAAATGGGGATGTCGTGGATGCCCTTTCCTTTATTGTCCATCAGGAGAAGGCTTACGCACGCGGACGCCGCATGGCAGAAAAACTCAAGGACAACATTCCCAGACAGAACTTTGAGATCCCGATACAAGCCTGCATCGGCGGTAAAATTATTGCCCGTGAGACGATAAAAGCCTTCCGTAAAGATGTTATAGCCAAGTGTTACGGCGGTGACATCACAAGGAAGAAGAAGCTTCTTGAAAAGCAGAAGGAAGGCAAAAAGCGCATGCGTCAGGTCGGCAGCGTCGAAGTTCCGCAGGAAGCCTTCATGAGCGTTCTTAGGCTTGATGAGTGATTTTCCGGTTTGGGCTTGAACCGTACCTGCTTCCAGTGGTAGTATAAGTACTGTTTTAAGTCCCGGTTATGCGGATATGGTGGAATTGGCAGACACGCTGGATTTAGGTTCCAGTGCGAGAGCATGCAGGTTCAAGTCCTGTTATCCGCACCACTATCAAACTCAATGTTTGATACAACAAAGCCGGCCATCGCTGACCGGCTTTGTTGTTGAAATGGACTAATAGCACATATTTTCAAAATTTACTTTTCCTTTCTATTGTCTGGAATGGCATCGTAAAATCCTTAAACTTGGTAAAGGGATGATGAATCATAAAGAATGCACCCGCATGGTGCATCGGGTGCATTTGGATGCGTATTTTAGCGTTAAACTTGAAAAATTTGGCGAAAAGACGCATTTACAGTGTAAAAATCCAAAAGTATTTGAAAATTTTAAATTTGAAAGACAATGAATCGCAGCACGTGATTAGTTGTTTGGAATTTATGGTATCATTATGACAATTATTTCATTACTCATAAAGGCATTACTCCAAATTCAAAAACGTTTTGTTTAAAAAATTATATGGCTTTGAATACAGTTCAAGCAATCAATAAACGGGTCTGGTGCAGTAAACTAAATCATAAATTAATATAATTTATCCAAAGATCAAAAGGAAAAAACAGGCGAGTTCAATATGCGTTCAAAGGTTACATTTGCCATATACCGGAGGGAAAAACATGAATAAGAAGAATGTACTGTTATGCGTTACGATATTTATTCTTACAGTTCTGGCGTCAGCTTACTATTATATTGAGCAGCCCCTGCGAGAGATTGTTAATACCAGGTATACCTCTGCGTACATATTAGCTCTCTGTATATTTCCTCTTGTCTGGGGAATCATTTTCTTTTTCTTTGCATATTTTCTGGGAACGGGAGTAAAAAGCAGCAGCCTTGCCCGAGTGATTATCAGTGCAGTATTTCTTATAATTAATATAATTGCAGTGATTACTGTGTCCATAATGTATCTTTCTTTTCCTTCTTATAACCTAATTCTTACAGGCGTATTATTTGCCGATGTTATATTTGAGACGTCCGTTAAAAAAATCGAGCTAATAAAGACAAAACTAAAGAAGTAATAATGGTGTCACGGCCGGGCATGCGGGCAAAGCAGGGCAGAGTACTTGTGTCCTGACTTTGAGGCAATTGTGTAATTACCCAAAATCATTTGCAATAAACGTATAGAAACATACTATTGATAAACTTCGGTTTTGACATAGATGGTATTATTTTTGCCAAAGAAACCGAAATTCCAATATCAGCACATCAGAGCCTCATCGATAAGAAAGAAATTCATTATGTTATATGAAATTGCACATCATTTTCCGCAGGATATGATTTTCAAAGAAGAGGGACCGCTGATATCGCTCTATCAGCCAACCCACAGGTCTTTTCCGGATAACAAACAAGACCCGATCATGTTCAAGAATCTGATTCGAGATATTGAAAATTCATTGAAACAGATAACGAATATATAACTAAAAACAGGTTTTTTCTTGAAATAATGAAATACAAGGTTATAGGTCATACCAGAAAAGGAGATAGAAAATGTTCTTTTTATTTGGATTTGGTAAAACAACAAAAAAGGTAGTGGGAGCAAATCAGGAACGTACATGTATCCGCTGTAATACACAGACTGTATGGCAGCTTTGCATAATCAGAACATGGTTTACCCTGTTTTTTATTCCTGTTATACCATATGCAGCAAAATACTGTATTTGCTGTCCGAACTGTGACAGCTATATCGAGCTGTCCAAAGAAGAGTTTGAAAAGTACAAAGGGATTATTTTACAGGGGAGTAATAATAAAACGCCAAGTGATGCAATGAAATACAAAGGGAAAAATGCTGCGCAGATAAACTACTTAAAGCAGATGGAAGAAGCGGATAATCATACAAAGTCCTCATGATTCCTAACAATTTCCTTCATAAACAAAATGAAGGGATTCACGGGCAATATCAGCAAGATGATAGACGGCGCGTATATCAGTCGCCTGACGGTCAAGCATCTTGTAGCGAGGAAAAAACCGTGAGATATGAAGCGGAATATCAGGACTTACCGATGCAAGCCAGCTCGAGAGCCTGCGCATCTCATCATCCGAATCATTCTGCCCGGGAACGGCCAGTGTTGTTATTTCGACATGGCACTTCAAAGAGGAGAGGGTGATGGTTCTCTTGACATCCTCAAGATTTCCGCCGAGAGACCGGTAATAATCCGATGAAAAAGTCTTGAGATCAATATTCATTGCATCAATATAGGGGAGGATACGCAGTAAAGGTTCCTCATTAACATAACCATTTGTGACAAGAACTGTCTTGAGGTCGTTTTTATGGGTGAGAACGGAACAATCGTAAACATATTCATATCCCACAAAAGGTTCATTGTATGTAAATGCAATTCCAATATTTCCTTTCGGCTTCATGGCGACTGCCCGCGACACAAGTTTTTCAGGAGAGATGAAAGTGTATTCGGAAGCAGCCATGTCAGCCATGGATATCTCAAAGTTCTGGCAGAAGGGACAGTGCATATTACATCCGAAACTTCCGACGGACAGAATATGACTCCCCGGGAAAAAGCGCGAAAGAGGTTTTTTCTCGATCGGGTCCAATGCAATTGAAGTTATCAGACCATAGTTGTCACATTGAATTTCTCCGTCACGGCTGCTCCTTGCCCGGCACAGTCCCGTCTGCCCTTCGGTAAGGACACAGCGATGCGGGCAAATCCCGCAGGCGATCCCGCTCATTTATGGCGCACCACTTCAAAACGTCTCATGCTGTATGTCTCATGAGGGGCAATACCCGCCTTCTGGAGAGCGATACCGACCTGCTGCTTAGGTGTGTCTACGCCGTCCAGATTCGGGAGCAGAAGTCCATGACGACTGCCGCTGCTGACGATGACTCCGTAGCGGCAGACATCCAGCTGATCCATTGAACTGATCGGCTCGGAATCACTTAATACATCTACGCTGTAAACAAGTGAATCGAGTTCGCCTTCTGTAACGGCGGGAAACCGCGGATCCTGCGTGCCTGAATTTATTGCGTTACGGATGATTTCATCGGCGATACAGGAAGTTGCCGGAGTGATGGTACCGATGCAGCCGCGAAGCTGGCCGTTTTTTTTGAGAGATACAAAAACACCGGCAGCATTATTAACCATATTCCGTGACAGACCGGCAGGACGCAATAGTCTTTGATTGGTCTTGATATAATTTTCCAGGGATTCGCGTGCAAGTACTACATATTCGTCTTCGATTCCCCGAAGCGCCTGGATTCTCTGCTTCTGCTGATTATCCAGCCGATTGCCGAAATGCCTTGCCTCATCAAGCCCGTCAACATCAAACGCGCAGACAGCATAGCCAACACCAAAAGGACCTTCATAAGACAGGAACGTTGCCTTAACTTTCAGCCCGTCGAGTGCACCGGCCATTTCGATAAAGGATTTCAGGCCGCACTCTGCAGCAGCCTCCGAAAAGGATTCTTCAAAGGTAAGAAAATCCATGAAATTTGCCGAAGCCATTGCCTTTGTGATCTGGCGGTCAAAGACAGGTCCTTCTTCAGCAAAACCATAAGGGCCTCCTTTTCCCAGTTTGTGTGAAAGATCCCCGCTGGCAATAATCACAATTCGACGTTTTAAAAGTTCAGCAGTCTGGGCAATACACTCTCCGAAACGGTAATGATCCAAGGAGGACAATCCGGATATTGATATCCGCACGAGTTCATAATCCGTATAATATTTTTCGACAAAATAGAGGGGAACCAACACGCCATGGTCAATAGCCGGATCCTTTTCGCCGTTGGTCCCTGCCGGAACACCGTTCCTTTTTGCCGCATCACAAAGTGCGAATATGAAAGAAGAGTCATATTTCTTTTTGATCACAACATCTTCAGCATGGAATCTTGCCATGTCCCCGCGGCCCCCCGGCCCGGGTGATACATGGATATAGTCCCCATACATTGTGCTGTGGGGAGAAATAACGATAATTGTCTGCGGCTTAATTTCGGCAATACGTTTTCCGACATTGTTATAAGCGTCTACTGTATTTTGAATGTTTTTTTCCTCGCCCCGTCCGACTTCCGGAATAATAAGTGGAGGGTGGGGGACGATGAATGCTGCATCAATAGACATATTATCACCCCTTTTCAAAATGAACAGATATTATTATGTGTTTTCGACTAATTGTACCTCAAACCCGTCAGGATCATTTATATAACAAAAGCGAATATGCGGATTCGGTGCAAAAGGCCCTTTTTCGATCTGAATATTGTTGTTTTTCATATGATTCATAGCCTCATCAAGCGATATAACTTCAAATCCTATCGAGATGCCTTCTGAGCTCTTTTTCCTGGTTTCATTTTTGTTGCAGATCAGTTCGATTTGAGGCATATCTTCACTGCCAAGCATAACAATTTCTACGGCGTCATGGGAAAAACGCCTTGAAATAGGAATTTCAAGCAGATCACGGTAAAAGTGAAGGGATGATTCCATATCATTGACTTGTAACGTAATCCAACAAAACTCCATTTTCTGATCCTCCTGAGGTTAATGTATTTCTTCAGATTCCATTTCTGTAAAAAACACTTGATTATATTATAGCATTTCTGTACCCGAATTGCAGAAATCACCGGTCAAGAAGAAGGGTTTTAGGAATACCGATGAATTCACGCACATAAAGATAAAAAACAAGCCGTTTGTCCGTGGAAACAGGACACGAATAAGGCCGAAGTCCTTTCCAGCCTGCAAGGATTTTTGCGCGAAACATGTGGAAACCATCGGTAACAATAACGATATTCTTTGACAGGCCCCTGAATGCAATGATGCCTGCGCTGTTTTCCAGATTCTGACTTGTGTTGTATGAAGCGTCTTCCATCAGGATCCTGCCGGAATCAATGCCATAATCGGAGACAAGTACGTCGCGGATGCATTGGGCTTCGCTGATGTCTTCGTCCGGTCCCTGACCGCCGGAAGCAATACATAAGGAATCAGGGTGGGCTTCCAGATAACCGGCAGCGGCACGAATCCGCCCTGCNAGAATAAGTGTGGGACGGCTGTTTACAACCTGCGCTCCCAAAACAACNACAACCGCATCATNAGGTGCCNTCTGTGCCGGTATGTTTGACCAGATGATAATCAATTCCGTTCCGATGNTGAGTAATGCAAGNAAAACAAGCGTAAGAAATATAGTAACAATTTTTTTNGCANTCTTGTCGCTGAAACGTCTGATTCCTTTGTGTAAAAGNGGTAGAAANAGCAGAAAAATTCCTGNAANAGCCGGAAGNAGGANANATACATTCATGACTCCCACACTCAAGGGTAAAAAAATCGAAAGGATAAGAAGAATACCCGCTAGATTTCTGCATATTTTAAGAATCATTTNATACTCCCTGAAACTTATTTNTTATAGCATCATTTTATCAGCNATTTGTTTCAGGCTTCATGCTTCTNCGTGACATTTTCAAGTACAATCAAATGATATAATTAATTGAANNATAAACATTTTGTATTTCAGCNGGGTCAGTACAGGATTAGCAAAGGAAGGTGAATCATATGAGTGATCATTATTTNAAAAACATCGATGCAGGTAAAGTTCTTTCATTGGCAGAACTGGTTACATACCAGNCGGGACAGGTCGTAAGCAGGACGCTTGCACAGAATAAAGCGGTGAGTATTACGATTTTTGCCTTTGATGAGGGGGAGGAGATCAGTTCCCATTCTTCACAGGGTGATGCCATGGTTTCGATTTTGGAGGGACGGGCAAAAGTTACCGTCGGGGAAGATATGTTTGAATTGGGTGAAGGACAGACTATTGTCATGCCTGCAGGTATACCTCATGCTGTTGCGGCAAAGGGTCCGTTTAAAATGTTTTTGACAGTTGTATTCCCAGTTTAACAGTTTGCAAAGGATTTCAGAGCATGAAAGGAGCAATATTATGAAAGCATCTATTGACAGGGACGGATGTATCGGATGCGGTGTATGCGCGGATACTTGTCCGGCTGTATTCCAAATGGCCGATGACGGATTGGCCGAGGTAATTGCTGATACAATTCCGGCCGGTGAACAGGAAAGCGCAGTAGAAGCAGCAGAAAGCTGCCCTGTAAGTGTAATAAAAGTCGTATAAACAGCTCTGCTATGAACCTCTTCTTCATTATTCCCGCCGATGAATAATTAAATAAATATTTAAAATGTATTTTATCATCACCCCTGCATTATGAAGGGGTGATGATTGTTACATGTCACAAGAGCATACGCGTTGCCAATTCCGGCATTCATGATAAAATATGATAATGTTGCAAAGACGTAAATCAAACGATAAAGCCATATGGAAAAGTAATGCTGACAGTTTTCTTACCAGGCATTTTTCAGGGGATACCCTGGATTACCGTCAGATTCTATCCATTATTCTGCCTCTTTTAATCGATCAGGCTTTTCTTGTATGCATGAATTTAGTGAATACCGCCATGATCAGTTCGTCAGGGCTGGCAGCTGTCAGTGCTGTCAATATGGTCGATTCCGTTAATATTTTTCTTATAAATGTATTTATCGCAGTGGCAACCGGAGGAACAGTCGTTGTTGCGCAGTATACCGGCCGCGGCAATCAGAAAATGGTTCCCAAGGCACTGGCCGGATCCGTATCAGCTGTTTTTTCCATTGCCTTGATGATTACTTTGCTCATACTGGCCTTTCATGGACCTATACTTCGTATCTTGTTCGGTGATGCAGAATCAGCAGTATTTGAAAATGCCAGGATCTATTTGATCGGCAGCTGTATCTCCTACTGCGGAATAGCCATTATGGAGGCGGTATGCGGCGCTTTGCGCGGAATCGGAGAGACAAGGTCATCCCTGATGCTTTCCCTTGTCATGAATCTTTTGTATGTCCTTCTGAATTTTGTATTTATAAACGGACTCCGCATGGGTGTCCTCGGCCTGGTCATTTCAATGAATATATCCAGGTATTTTGCAGCAGTCCTGGCAATCGTTTATCTGATCAGGAGAAATACGTCTCTGCATGTCCGGATGAAGGATTTACTGGGATTTGATTGGCCGATGCTGAAAAGGATACTATTTATCGGAGTGCCGTTTGCTGCGGAGCAGATGTTTTTTAACGGCGGCAAGATTCTCACACAGACATTTATCGTTGGCCTTGGGACGTATGCGATGGCAACCAATGCAATCAGCGCATCAATAGCAGGATTATTTACCATTCCCGCTAATGCACTTGCTTTTGCCGTTGTCACTGTGGTCGGACAATGTATGGGCAAGCAGGATATTGTTCAGGCCAAGAAACTGGTTCGATCCCTGTTTGTGCTTTCTTCCGTATCCCTGGCTGGTATGGGCCTTCTGCTTCTTCCTTTCTTTTATCCGCTTGTATCATTGTTTCGTGCCCCTGCGGCAATTATTCCGGATATATTTGTAATTGTTCTTGCTTATTCGATTGTGCAGGTTTTCTTATGGCCCGGAAGTTTCCTTGTACCGTCGGCCCTTCGCGCCGGAGGGGATTCAAAGTATACATCGATTTTGTCGATGCTGTCGATGTGGCTCTTTCGTGTCATTCTGGGATATATTCTGGGTGTTGTTCTTCCGTTTGGAATAATTGGCGTATGGGCAGCGATGTTCAGCGAGTGGGGAGTAAGAAGTATAATATTTGTCACCCGGTTCCGGGGGAAAAAATGGTACCAGCACCGCGTAATTGACTGAATCTATTGAATAGCCTTTGAATTATCTGCGTTTTATTGACTAAATTGAAAATGTCGTGCTACGATGTTCGGGTTCACGAATGAATGAATGCAACAATACAAGATGAGGTGGAATCATATGCATATTCCGGACGGGTACCTATCGCTGCAGACAACCATTCCGGCATTTGTCGGTATGGTGCCTGTGTGGGGTGCCGCCCTTTCGAAAATAAGAAAATCCATGAGCGGGAAAAGTATTCCAACCCTTGCCCTGTGTGCGGCTTTTTCATTTGTAATTATGATGTTCAATATCCCGATTGCAGGCGGAAGCTCCGCCCATGCTGTCGGGGCAGTATTTATTGCAATACTTATGGGGCCCTGGGCGGCGGTCATTTCCGTAACAGCAGCGCTTCTGATCCAGGCGCTTGTCTTTGGTGACGGAGGCATAATGTCTTTTGCGGTAAACTGCCTGAATATGGCCGTCATTATGCCTTTTACAGGATATTTTATCTACAAAGTGATTTCATCAAAAACGAAAATCGGAAGTCCGAAGAATCTTGCGGCTGCTTTTGCAGGCAGTTATGCAGGACTGAATATATCAGCGCTTTGCGCAGCCGTGGAGTTCGGCATTCAGCCTCTGCTTTTTAAGGCTTCTGACGGAACCCCACTTTTTTGTCCGTATCCCCTTTCGGTTTCAATTCCTGCCATGATGTTGGACCATACACTGATAGCAGGTCCGATTGAGGGCCTCCTTACTGTTCTGGCAGTGTCATACCTGGTGAAATTTGCACCGGATTATTTTCAGGCAAATTGTTTTGCCGATATGGCAAAGCCTGAATCTGCGGCGCATCGAAGCAAGGCTTTCCTTGTTTTACTGGGGATCCTTGTAGTTTTAACCCCCCTGGGACTTGCGGCATCAGGAACGGCATGGGGCGAATGGGGAAAGGGTGAAATTAAAGCGGCACTGGGATATATTCCGCAGGGATTTTCTTCGCTTTCAGATATGTGGCACGCACTTCTGCCGGACTATACTATCCCGGCACTGGGCGATAATCCGTTTGGTGCTGCGGCAGGATATATCCTTTTGGCTGTTATCGGAGTTGCCCTGGTCGGAGGACTCATTTTTGCATCATATAAAATAGCTGCAAAAAAGGGAAAGGGGGATTGAATCCAATGTCAGTTAAACCGGATACTAAATATATTTCGCTGCCGGATTGGATGACTGAACCTGCCATTCGGGCACCCGCGCAGCCATCGGCCGGCAAACTGAATTTTCTCAGGAAAACAATGAAAAAGATTTCCCAGGTGTTTGAAAATGAATTCTTCTGCGAAAAATATGCAGCCCGTCCATTGTTTTGGCAGAATATTGACACCCGGGTAAAGATCATCATTTCTCTTTTGTTTCTGATCCTGAGTTCGCTTGTTTCGAATCCGGNAACGCTGGTTATCCTGGCATCGATNCCGCTTTTCTATGCGAAATTATCCGGTCTTCCNNTGCGGNTACATTTTCGAAGGGTTTGGCTGTATATACCGCTGGTGAGTTTCTTCNTNACACTTCCNGCAGCAACCAACCTGTTTGTGCAGGGGAAAGTGNTGTTTTATCTGTTTCAGCCGGGATTCCAGGGAATGAAGGACGGCCTCTATTTTACCATCCCCGGACTTCTTGCATCCCTTCGTATTATGCTTCGCGCGGGTATTTCCATTTCTTTCTGTTTCCTGCTCCTACTTACAACAAGGTGGTCGCAGATCACGGGGGCGCTTATGTCCCTTCGCGTTCCGGTACTTTTTGTCTCAATTATGAACATGACATACCGCTACATTTTTGTGCTGCTCCTGATGGCAAATAACCGGATGGAAGCCCGGTTCCTCAGGACGGTCGGGAAACTGAAGGCAGCGGACAACCGCAGCTTTGTCGGGCAGACGACAGCCCACCTGTTCATCAGGTCTCAGGATTATGCGGATGAAGTCTATGATGCCATGTGCTGCCGCGGATACAGCAGGGAACCGGCCCGGACAAAGCCGCCGCATCTGCAGCGGACGGATATAATATTCATTTTCAGCAATATCCTGATTGTTTTATTTCTTGCTGCGGGAGAAAGTGTGCTGCATGTTTGATGATAATAAGAAAGATATCCTGTTCTCACTAAGTGATGTAACATTTGGCTATGCTGACGGTGAGCCCGTACTGAAACATGTTCAATTCAGTGTATGCCGAGGTGAGCGCATCAGTATTCTCGGTGCCAATGGATGCGGCAAATCAACTTTGCTGAAAATCCTGGCCGGACTTCTTTTTCCTCTTCAGGGGGAAGTGCTCGCTTTCGGCCGTAAACTCGACAGGAAAAAGTTTGCGGACACATATGCAAAGGAGTATCACAGCAAAGTCGGCTACATCTTTCAGGATTCAGATGTACAGCTTTTCTGCAGTACAGTATATGAAGAAATTGCTTTCGGTCCTATGCAGCTTGGCCTTTCAAAGGAGGATGTAAGTAAACGGGTTAATGATATCTGCACCATGATGGGTATTATGCATCTTCTCGACAAAACACCGTACAAACTTAGCGGCGGCGAGAAAAAGAAAGTCGCGCTCGCAAGTGTCCTGATTCTGCAGCCGGATATCCTCATTATGGATGAGCCGACTAACGACCTTGACCCAAGGACGCAAAGTTGGCTCGTACGTCTCCTTGATACGCTTCACAGGACCGGAAAAACTCTTATTTTCGCAACCCATAATCTGGATCTTATTGCACAAATCTCAGACCGCGCCATTCTTTTTGATGAGAATCATATGATAGCGGCAGATTTGCCCGTACGGGAATTGCTCTGTAAGGAAGATCTGCTCATCCGTGTGAACCTTGTAGATGAAAATTACACATACGCCGATTGACTGCCAATTTTTGCGGCAGTAGAATGATAGGGAAATGTTTTCCAACTCATTTATAGACATTTTTCAATAATGTTTTATGTGATTTGATTTATACGGACTATTCCAAATTCAATGAAGGCGGGGGAGAGTATGGTAAAGACAGATCCAAAAATCCAGGAGCTTATTGACAGGTACGGGGATTGGTTTTCTGATGATAATCTGCTTAAATCGGGGTCAATGAGTCAGGAGCTTTATCCCTATGATCAGATGTTTTCACCGATTCAGGTTAATCGTATGACGCTTAAAAACCGTCTTGTTATGGCTCCGATGGGCAATATCTGCATGTGTGAAGAGACGGGACGTCCAAACGACAAGATGATTCAGTATTTTATCGAGCGTGCCAAAGGCGGTGTCGGATTGATTACATCCGGACTGGTTCCGATCAGTTACGGAATTGACAACTCGATTATTGAGCTTGGCGATCTTAGTTACTTTCCCAGGATCGACCGCTCCCGGACGGTTTTCTCAGGATGGCGGGATCTTGCCCAGGGGGTTCATGCATATGGTTCCAAGTTCTTTATTCAGCTAACTCCGGGACTTGGAAGAGTCGGCAACCCGCAGTGCCTTGTCAATTCGATGAAATTTCCGGTATCTGCATCGATTAATCCGAGTTTCTATATTCCACAGATTCCATGCCTGCCGCTGTCGGGACATAAACTGAAAAAGATAATCAAAAACGCCGGCCAGGCATCTGCCGATGCGCATGCCGCAGGCATTGACGGAGTATACCTGCACGGGCATGAGGGATACCTTCTTGAGCAGATGACAAACCCGGCGTTTAACAGGAGAAAGACAGGACGGTTCTCGAACTGGCAGAACTTCGGCCTCGATATGATTACGGAGATCCGCCGGCGTGTCGGAAACAATTATCCTATTATGTACCGGATCGACTTGTCTCTCGCTCTCAATGAGACATACGGTGATGCTGCAATGAACTGCTCATCCCTGAAGAAGTTTAAGAACGGCCGCACGATTGAAATGACGCTTGATTATATGAAGAATCTCGTCAAGGCCGGGGTAGATATGTTCGATGTGGATCTTGGGTGCTATGACAACTGGTGGCTTCCGCATCCTCCGGGAAGCATGCCGCCGGGATGTTTCCTGGATATTTCGAAAATTGTAAAAGAATATTTTGCAGAGAATAAAATTGTGTCAAATGCAGGCATTCCCGTTCCCGTTGCAGCTGTAGGCAAGCTTGGATATCCTGACCTTGCTGAACAGGCCCTTCGTGACGGGTTATGCGACATGGTTATGCTGGGGCGTCCGCTTCTTGCGGATCCAATGTGGCCGAAGAAGGCATATGCCGGGCAGGTCAGCGACATTTGCCCGTGTATCGGATGCCAGGAAGGCTGCATCAACGAGTTTGTTGAAGGCGGTCACCCGCAGTGCTCGGTGAATCCCAGAACCGGATTTGAACACGCCTTGCCGGCAGTTCCTGCTCCGGCAGCCATACAGAAAAAAATTGCTGTAGTCGGTGCCGGGCCTGCCGGTGTAACTGCTGCCGTGGTAGCCGCAGGGCGGGGGCATCAGGTGGACCTGTTCGAGAAAAGCGGACAGATTGGAGGACGTCTTGTGCCGGGCGGTATAGCCAAAATCAAATATGACATTGTTAATTACCGGAAATATCTTGAACATCTCGTTTCAGGTGCCTGTGCAAACGGAAACCTGACGCTGCGCCTGAATACGCAAGTTGACGCTGCCATCCTGAAAATACAGGGATACGACACAGTTGTTATTGCAGTCGGTTCTGAGCAGTCCGGCCTGCCTCTGCCTGGTATCTCCACGGCAAAAACAGTACAGGCAACAGAGCTGTTTTTACATCCGGAACTCCTGGACGGCGTTAAGAAAGCTGTTGTTATCGGCGGGGGAGTTGTCGGCTGTGAGGCTGCCTATTGGCTTGCGTACGAACACCAAAAGCAGGTCAAGGTTGTTGAGATGGAGAAATATATAATGAACAAGGTCTGTACTGCAAACCGTGGCCATCTTATCCATTATCTTGAAAAGGCCGGGGTGGAGCTTCTCAACTGTACAAAGGTCACCGGATTCGCACCGGGGCAGGTCCAGGTTCTGCGCAATGTGTCTCCAACCGTACCCAGTCCGTATATAACATGGCATCCGATTCTTCCTGAGAATGTGGAGAATCCGCTTGCAGTCAAGCTTAAGGTATGTGAAGAAAGCCAGACGCTCAAGGCGGATCTTATTGTGCTGGCAGCCGGCGGCCGCCCGGATACATCCTTATTTACCCAGGTACAGCAGATTCATGCTGCAGACGAAGTATACAACATTGGAGACAGCTTTTATGTCGGCAAGGTGATCGAGGCGACGCGGGCTGGCTATAGACTGGGAACCACGCTGTAACACTGGCTTTTGTTTTTCCGGTTAAATTGGCTTTGCAGATCAGCAAACCAGAAAAAGGGAAAGAGGTGCAGGAATCATGTTTCTTACAGAAGATGAAAAGGATATTCTGACCGGCGGCCAGGGTGAGACATTGGCCAAGATCATGAAAACTCTTGTCATGTACGGGGATACTTTTCACGCAGAAAAATTTGTTGAAGTAACGGGACCCGGCGGGCATCTTGTGACAAGCTTCGGGATTTCAATCATGTCGGCGATGTTTGATGTCATGGATGAGATCATTGATGCCGGAATCAGGACAAAAACTCCATTTACTGTGGATCCCCGGCCAATTGACAACAAAAATGTACCTTCCAGTCTCATTCAGATGATTGTGGCCAGGGTAATGTACGGCAAACAGAAAAACTATGAGGCACAGCTTAAAAAACTGGGCCTTCGGGATGACAATTCATTTACCTGCACATGCTACATGGATGAAGTCGGAAATATCCCGGGACGCGGCGATGTTTTGAGCTGGGCGGAATCCTCGGCAGTTGTGTACGCCAATTCCGTCCTGGGTGCACGCTGCAACCGCAATTCTGCATTTATTGATATTTTCGGATCAATTATCGGCAAAGTTCCGAATTTCGGGCTGCTTCTTGATGAAGAACGCAAAGCATCCTGGGTAATTGAAGTCAGGACATCACATACACCTGAGGCACAGGTCCTTGGAAGTGCGATCGGACTGAAGGTGATGGAACGAGTCCCGTATATCAGGGGGCTTTCAAAATTCATCGGAAGCGATCTGACCGATGATGCGAAAGCATACCTGAAAGACATGGGTGCCGCATCGGCCAGTAACGGCGCAGTCGGTCTATTCCATGTTGACGGCCTGACCCCGGAAGCTAAAGACCTCGGAGAAATGTTAATCCGTGAAAACGCACAGGTTTATGTTATTGACGATGATGAAATGGAGCGCGTCCAAAAAAGTTACCCAGTCATGTGGACGGATCCTGATGCCGCGCCGAAGCTCTGCTTCATTGGATGCCCGCATTTGTCAGTTAATCAGTTGATTTCATGGACAGAGCGGCTCGAGAAGTCCCTTGCGGCAGGGGGTCGTAAGAAAATTTGTGTAAAGACTGTCTTTACTGCGGCACCTGACGTGCTGACGGCATTTGCACAGTCACCTTTTTATGGCCGTCTTCGTGCCACAGGGGCAAGGCTTTCCTATATCTGCCCGCTTATGTATATGAATAATCCGACAGCAAAGAATCTTCCGGTAATTACTAATTCCAACAAGCTTCGCACATATACAAACTCGCGCTATTATACGGATGACGAGATTTGTTCGATTATAAGCAAGGGGGCTGCGATATGACAAGGACGTTTAAAGGAAGAGTAGTTGTATGCGGAGAAGTCCGTGCCAGTGCGGTCGTATCAAGACAGGGTTTCAATACCCTGGCCAGTTTTCAGAAGAGCCTTCTTGCCAAAAAGACAGATGCTGTTTGCTCGGACCAGAACAATCCCGATCTGTATAACAAGCCTATGGCTCGCCTGGCTCTTTGCATGCCGCAGTCAATAGGATCCACGACGGGAGGACTTGTATTCCTCACGGCCTCTGCGATGGGTGCCTCCCCGGCGTGCCTCCTTTTCAGTGAACAGATTGACTCACTTGCAGCTGCAGGTGCTATCCTGTCAGATGTCTGGACCCAGAACAGTATGCCGACGGTGGATTTGCTCGGGCAGGAGTTCCTGGATTACGTGAAAGACGGCATGCAGGTTGCTGTCGCCATGGACGGCACGGTCTCCGTAAGCGACTGATATTTGAGAGGAGCAATCACCATGCAGGATAGATGGCTGGACTGGGCGATTCGTCTTCAGGCTATCGCACAGGGCGGACTTTTTTATTCAAAAGATAAATACGACTTGGAGAGATTTCAGCAGATACGGGACCTGGCGGCTGAAATCATAAGTGAACACACGGATTTGGAAATGGACAAGGTTAGGGATCTGTTCTGCTGTGAAAAGGGTTACCAGACGCCGAAAGTTGACGTCCGGGCAGTGATTGTTGAGAATGACAGGATTCTTATGGTTAAAGAACAGATTGACGGAAAATGGTCACTTCCGGGAGGCTGGGCTGAAGTTGACCTGTCACTCGGGGAAAATGTTATGAAAGAAGTTAAGGAAGAAGCCGGCCTTGATGTTGCGGTTCAGCGGCTTCTTGCCGTTTTGGACGCCCGAAAAAGAAATTCGGAGTCGGCGCCGTATGGAATTTATAAAATTATGGTAGAATGTCGAAGAATCAGCGGTTCATTTATTGCCAATATTGAAACAAGCGAATGCGGATTCTTCGCTTTGGATGAATTGCCTGAATTATCCACGGGAAGAATAACAAGGGAACAGATAGAAATGTGTTTCAGGGCATCCCGGGATGAGAAATTTATTCCGTTTTTTGATTAATACGTTTGAGAGGTTATATGTTTAAATTGAAATTGCATCATGACGAATCACAAAAACCCAGGGGAGAAATTCTCAGGACAACCGGTTTTAAATACGAAACGCATATGCACACAAGCGAGACAAGTGCCTGCGCATATGACACAGCTGCTGATATGGTGAAAGCATACGCCAAAGCAGGATATCAGGGAATAATTGTCACGGATCATTTTTTTAACGGAAACACCTCCGTTCCGCCGCACCTTCCGTGGGATACGCGTGTGGAATTGTTCTGCAGGGGATTTGAAATGCCAAAGCGGAAGGGGATAAATGCGGACTGCAGGTATTCTTCGGATGGGAATACGGTTATGATCATACCGATCTGCTGACCTGCGGACTTGATAAGGCTTTTCTTCTGGAGCACCCGGATATCCTGCAGTGGGGAGTGAATGAATACGCCGCGCAGGTTCACAGTCACGGCGGATTTATAACACATGCACATCCGTTCCGCGAAGCATTTTATATCAGTACAATCCGACTCTTTCCGGACCTGGTCGATGCTGTTGAAGTTATAAATGCAAGCCATACCGATCCTGCCTATAATGCCAGGGCTCTTTTGTATGCCCGGCAGCACGGCCTGCTGCACATGTCCGGATCAGACGCACATGCAGTAAATCAGATGTTTGGCGGCGGTATATCCTTTGACCGCAAAATGGANTCGATCGGGGATTTGATAAANACAGTCAGAAGCGGGGAAGAGTANNGCCTTCTTGGNGNATAATTGCACTGNAACTGTNACCTATGTTACAATAAATNCAGAGGGANTCAANAATGATTAAGCCATGTGACGCACTTTCCAAGACNTCGCTTTTTTCCGGGCTGGATCGGGTGACCTTCCAGCATTATTGTTCTGTCACGAAAGTCCGTTCATTTGCCAGAGGTGAGATAGTTGCTGCTGAGGGTAATGCATGCGGCTGTATCGGTGTCATTGAGCAGGGTCAGATTGCCATGCAGAAATATACCTCCAGCGGTGACTTCGCTACGATCGGACTTCTGGGGCCGGGTGATTTTTTTGGTGAGGATCTCATTTTTGGCAGTTCAAATATGTACACTTTTACACTGGAAGCAATGACGCAGTCGGAGGTTCTTTTTGTCAGTAAAGAGACGCTGCGTTCACTTCTTGACAAGAGCCCGGTTATTTTGAATAATTTCCTGCAGATTCTTTCCGACCGTGTGACCGTGCAGAACAGCCGCATTGCCCTTCTTTCCCAGAAAAGTCTCAGGCACAAAATCGCTTTCTACCTGCTTGAACTGCGCACCGAACAGCATCCGGGATCAACGGGAAGTGTATCAGTGTCCCTTCCGGTATCCAAGGAAGTTATTGCCAAGCTTTTAGCTATGCCGCGCCCTTCTTTTTCAAGGGAACTGATTGCTATGGAAAACGATGGACTTCTTGAAGTGAAAGGGAGGATCATCCGCCTCGTTGACGTATCAACGCTTGAAAATGACGTTGTNGAAGGTTTTCAACTCGGGAGATAAGCAAAAGTCATGCATACTTGATGTGTTCCCATGCAAATGATAAACATTTTTTATATGTTGCTGAATTTGGAGAAAATGCCCTCTTTTTTTTTATAAAGACGGCATTTTTGTATTTTCTCTTTGTTGAAGTTAGCTTATAATAACTGTATGTTTTTGCGAACCGATTCACAGACTGCAAGCAGGGTAACGAGGTTGTCATGGATTTACTTAAGCAGAAGATCCTTTCTGAAGGTCGTGTTATCGGTACGGAGATTTTAAAGGTTGACAGTTTTCTTAATCATCAGGTAGATCCTTTTCTGATGCAGGCGATAGGAGCAGAGTTTGCTTCGCTTTTTGCCTATCAGGGCATTACAAAAGTGTTAACCATCGAGAGCTCCGGAATAGCGCCGGCTCTCTTTACGGGGCTTCTGATGAATGTACCGGTTATATTTGCCAAAAAGACCGCATCCCGGAATCTTGATACAGAGACATATCATGCTGCCGTCCATTCGTTTACCCGCGGAGGAGAATACATCATCCGCGTTAGCAAACGATATCTGACGTCCGAGGATACGGTTTTATTTATAGATGACTTCCTGGCGCGAGGGCGCGCACTTCTTGGCCTTCTTGAGATTGCGCAACAGGCAGGGGCACGTGTTGCCGGTGCGGGTGTAGTGATTGAGAAAGGCTTTCAGGACGGCGGATCATTGATCCGTAATATGGGCATTCGGGTTGAATCCCTTGCCATAATAAAGGAGATGTCTGAAGAAGGATCAATGATTACTTTTGCAGACNAGACATGAAGACCCACACACATGGAGGAGGAAAAAAATGAAGAAATTTCTGGCTATGGTAATGACAGCTGTCATGCTTGCCGGGTCACTTGCGCTTGCCGGGTGTGCCTCGACAGCCAAGACAACGACAGCAGCAACAACGGCAAAAGCGGCACTTAAGGTTGGCGTCCTGTATATTTCACCGAAAGATGACGGCGGATATTCGCAGGCTCATGCCCAGGGTATTGCTGAAGCAGTTAAGGCTATGGGTGACAAGATAAGTGTAAAAGAACTTGAGAATGTAAATGATACGGATGCCCAGGCTACCACGACAGCTATAGATAATCTTGTCAGCGAAGGCTGCACACTGATTTTTACAACGAGCTATGGCTATATGGACCCGACTGCCGCTGCTGCAAAGAAATATCCGGAAGTAAAGTTCTGCCATTGTTCCGGGTATACGAGAAATGACACGAACATGGATACATATTTTGGACAGATCGAGAGCGCACGTTACCTTGCCGGTATCGTTGCAGGGCTTACAACCAAAACCAACAAGCTTGGTTATGTTGCTGCTTTCCCGATCCCTGAAGTTATCCGCGGAATTAACTCTTATACACTTGGTGCACAGTCTGTAAATAAAAATGTTACAGTCAATGTTGTATGGACAAACACATGGTTTGATATGGACAAGGAAAAGGCAGCTGCCGAATCACTGCTTTCCCAGGGTGTCGATGTTATGGCTCAGCATCAGGATTCCCCTGCTGCGATTACAGCTGCTGCTACCGCCGGAAAGTTTGCTGTCGGATATGACCTGTCATATGCAGGCGCTCCGAAAGCTTACCTGACAGCACCTCTGTGGAACTGGGGAACATATTATACATACAAGATCCAGCAGGTTCTTGACGGCGGCTGGAAAATTGAAAATTACTGGGGCGGAATGAAAGAGGGCGTTGTTAAACTTGATACGCTTTCACCTCTTGTCTCTGCAGATGCCAAAGTTGCAGTTGAAGCCGTTCAGGATAAGGTTATTGCCGAAGGCAACGCATTTGTATTTGCCGGACCCATCAAGGATCAGGCCGGTACAGTCAAGGTTCCTGCCGGTACGAGCATCAGCTATGACGACCAGATGTCAATGATGTGGTTTGTTCAGGGCGTTGTCGGGGAAATCCCGGCATCCTAAATAAAAATAAATTCAGCGAATGGATGCTTTCGCGGCATCCCGGTGTGAGCCGGGATGCCGCGAAGTGTTCATAAGCAAAAGATGGGGTTGCAAAATGAGTGAAAATATATCATCCTCCCCGAATCTTGCATTTTCTATGCAGGGAATATCCAAGTCTTTCGGCTCTGTCCGGGCAAATGACAATATTCATTTTCAGGTGCGCAAAGGCGAAATACATGCGCTTTTGGGAGAAAACGGCTCCGGAAAGAGCACACTGATGAATATTCTGTCCGGGATTTACAAACCGGATGCCGGAACGATAGAAGTAGACGGCAGGCTCAGGGTATTCCATGCTCCGAAAGATTCAATCGCATGCGGTATTGGAATGGTATATCAGCACTTTATGCTTGCCGAACCTCTGACAGCTGCTGAAAATATTGCAGCCGGATCATCCGGGATCATTCTGAACCGCAAGAAGGAAAGTGCTTCAATCCGTGCGTTTTCAGAAAAGTACGGAATGGAAATTGATCCGGATAAACCTGTTATCCAGATGTCCGTCAGTGAGAAGCAGACAGTAGCCATTCTGAAAATGCTGTATCACGGCGCCAGGATACTTGTTCTTGATGAGCCCACAGCTGTTCTGACCCCGCAGGAAATCAAGAAACTCTTCAATGTCCTTCGCAAAATGCGCGAAAACGGGTGCTCCGTCGTTTTTATAAGCCATAAGCTGAATGAAGTTATGGAATTATGCGACAGGGTTACGGTACTTCGCAAAGGACAAAGTATTAAGACATATGTTGTGGAAGATACATGTTCCTATGAACTTGTTGAAAAAATGGTCGGGCGCAAGGTTGACCTTTCCATTGACCGTCCTGTACCGTGTCCGGATTGTAAAGACTGCCTGGTAGTAGAGAATCTTTCGCTGAAAAATGATGAAGGATTTCAGAAGCTGTCTAATATTTCCTTTACGCTTCGCCACGGTGAGATCCTCGGTGTTGCAGGGCTTGCCGGAAGCGGCCAAAAGGAACTTTGCGAAACGATAGCAGGTATTATGCCTGCTGAAAAGGGCCGTATATTTTTTGACGGCACGAATATTTACGGCAAATCCCCAAGGGAAATTATCCGTATGGGTGTCTCCATGAGCTTCATTCCGGAAGACCGCCTCGGAATGGGACTTGTAGCATCGATGGATATTGCCGATAATATTTTGCTGAAGGATTATTCTTTTCAAAAAGGCCCTTTCTTAAAGACTGCAGCAGTCAGAGTGAAGGCTGAAAGAATCGTTAAGGAACTTGAAATCAACACCCCGGGTATTTTCCACCCGGTTCGGAAATTATCCGGCGGAAATATACAGAAGGTTATTCTCGGACGTGAAATTAATCTGAA
>JGI24147J20444_1000282_pt1 | contig 36747 bp, 30 predicted proteins | sample BarGraIncub1133A_FD_20444 | JGI IMG/M metagenome (IMG submission 20444) | reverse complement strand
CCGATTCCTTTTGGCAAAGCGAACATTAAAAAAGAAGGCAGTGATGTGACCATCATCAGCTATGGCAAACAGGTTTACGATGCCCTCAAAGCCGCTGAACTCCTTGCAAAAGACGGCATCGATGCAGAAGTCATCGATTTGCGGTCTCTGTATCCTCTGGACAAAGAGGCCATCGTCGAATCCGTCAAGAAAACACACAAGGTTGTACTCGTGTCCGAAGAAGCGAAACGCGGGGCCTATACAGGGGATGTGGCCGCCATGATTGCCGAAGAATGTTTTTATGAATGTGACGCTCCCATTAAACGGGTGGGTTCATTAAACTGTCCGATTCCTTTCAGCGGTGTCCTGGAAAGCTATGTGCTGCCCAACGAAGTGGATATTGTTCAGGCAGTGAAATCCCTTTTTTAGAAGATAAGGTTAGGCGGTTCATTGACTAAACTACTAAATAGGGGCAGTTTTAGGACTCCTTTTTCAGATTGGTTGATATCGATGAGCTGCTTTTTTAAAAGTTCAAGTTAAAAAGGGATCAATATATTGGAATATTTAAAAGAGTGGCATAGCAATTTTTTACAAGGGGAGTTGGTATTAACCGGCTGAGAGGAAACTTTAATGTTTCGACCCAAAACCTGATTTGGATAATGCCAACGGAGGGAAATATTTAAAAATCCGTCTTTATCCTTTTTGGATAAAGATTTTTTTTGGAGGTGCATTTTAATGGCAAACGTTAATCTAAGTCTTCAGGTATTACCTGTTGTACCGGATAGTGAGATTTATTATGTTGTTGACAAGGTCATCGAGATGATTAAGGCAACGGGGCTTAAGTTTGTTGTGGGGCCTTTTGAGACATCCATTGAAGGAGAACTCGATGAGATGTTAGAAATTGTAAAAAAAGCTCAGACTATTTGTACCGATCTTGGGGCCGAGCGTGTTGTTTCCATTGTTAAAATTGATTACAAGGAAGAAGGCGTCACAATAGATGAGAAAGTCTCAAAATATAAGTGATCGACTAATCCCAATAATTTTCATTTCATTTGTACTAGTGTGTTGGCAAATCGTCGTCTCAATGGGATGGGTACAAAGATACATACTGCCATCACCCTCAGACATCATCAGTGCGCTAATCACAAACTGGTCGGATATTATGATCCATACAGGCGTAACATTTTTTGAAGGGATTTTAGGTCTCCTTGTCGCCATTATTTTATCTTTTATTATGGCGATTATCATGGATCAATCATCAATTGCAAAGAAAGCAATTTATCCAAATTTAGTAATTTCTCAGACGGTACCCATTATCATTATTGCGCCGCTCTTAGCCATGTGGTTTGGTTTCGGAATAACACCAAAGATTTTTGTAGTCGTCCTGGTCTGCTTTTTTCCGATTACCATAAATCTTATTGAAGGCTTACAAAGTGTGGATGAAGAACTCATCGATCTGGTGCGTTCAATGGGAGCAAAAAAAATTCAGATTTTCACAAAAATAAAATTTCCATATGCATTGCCATATTTTTTTTCAGGTTTGAAAATTGCTGCAACTTATAGCATTATGGGAGCAGTCATTGGTGAATGGCTCGGTGGAAAATCAGGATTAGGTGTTTATATGCTTAGGGCAAGACATGCTTTTGCGCTTGATCTTGTTTTTGCATCAATTCTCGTTATTGTCATTTTATCCATTACTATTTTTTACAGCATTGCAATGCTGCAAAGGGCAATTATGCCCTGGGAAAAATCGAAGGAGTAAATTAAATGAAAAAACGATACATTCTACTTTTGGTTGGAATAATAATAATCAGTTTATCAGCATGTTCTCAAAAGAAAAATGAGGATATTACTGTGGTATTGGACTGGGTGCCGAACACGAATCATACAGGGTTATATGTAGCCCAACAGCTCGGCTATTTTGAAGAAGAAGGTTTAAATGTTGAAATCATTCAACCCTCAGAAGGTGGGAGTGCAGACCTAATCGCAGCTGGTCAGGGAGAATTCGGTATCAGCTATCAGGAGCAAGTCACCTATGCAAGAACAGCAGCAAATCCATTACCCGTTAAAGCGATTGCAGCCATTATTCAACACAATACATCAGGGTTTGCTTCGCCTGTTGATCGTAATATTCTATCACCTAAAGATTTTGAAGGAAAAAAATATGGCGGTTGGGGTTCCCCCATGGAAGTCGCAACACTAAAAGGACTCATGGACATTGAAAATGCTGATGTCAATCAAGTCGAAATGGTTGATATTGGTGCCATGGATTTTTTTACGGCAGTCAATGGATACGTTGATTTTACCTGGATCTATTATGGTTGGGATGGGGTTTCAGCTGAACTCAGAAATTACCCAATTAATTTTATTCGACTACAGGATATGGACCAAAACCTTGATTATTATACACCGGTTATTATTGCAAATGAGGATTATCTGGCAAAAAATCCCGAGACTGCAAAGAAATTTTTAAGGGCAGTGACAAAGGGTTATCAATATGCCATCGAAAATCCTGAGGCAGCAGCAGATTTATTACTTGTGGACAATCCGGAAATTGATCGTGATTTAGCCGTAGCCTCACAAAAATATTTGGCTAAGGAGTATCAAAGCGATGCAAGTCAATGGGGAATTATGAATGAAAGTATTTGGGAAAATTACAGCAAGTGGATGTTCAATCATGGTTTATTAGAAAATGAATTAAATGTAAATGAGGCATTTACCAATGAATTCTTACCGCAACAATAGTATCCTTAGGGTCGAACATGTGACAAAAGAATATAACCAGATGAATATTATTAAAGACATTAATATTCATCTCGATGAAGGAGAGTTTGTCTCGATTTTAGGACCAAGTGGTTGTGGGAAAAGCACGCTTTTTAACGTGATATCAGGTCTTCTCATGCCAGAACAAGGAAAAGTCTTCATTTATAATAATGAAGTCACAGGAAAGACCGGATTCGTCAGTTATATGCATCAAAAAGATCTTTTGCTGCCATGGCGGAATGTCCTTGACAATGGCATTTTACCCCTGGAGATCCGGGGAATGAAAAAAGAAGCAGCAAGAAAAAAGGTCATGGAAATGCTGCCCATTTTTGAATTAGAAGGAGATTGGGATAAGTATCCCAGGCAACTTTCAGGAGGGATGAAGCAGCGTGTGTCGCTTTTGAGAACCTATATGTTCTCAAAAGAGATTATGCTTTTGGATGAACCGTTTGGAGGCCTGGATGCGATTACCAGACTGAAAATGCAAGAGTATTTACTTGAAGTTCTAAAAAAAATACAGGGGTCCGTATTATTTATTACACATGATATTGATGAAGCAATTTTTTTATCAGATCGAATTTACGTTATTAACGGTTTACCGGCACACATTGTGGATGATATAAAAGTACCGCTCAAACAGTCCCATACTAAAGAGGCAATGGCCTCATATGAACTGGGCCAACTTCGGGAAAAAATTCTTAAATTATTGTAAATGTCAAAAAGGCAGAAAATTACTAAACTGATGAAGCTGGATAAAATCGATTTAATTAAAGTGAAATTGAAAGAATTGTAATTAATTGACGGCATACTTCGAATATGGTAGTATAAATAATAAGTGAATACATGGGGAGCTTGTGAGCAGGCTGAGAGGAAGTGACCGAACTTCGACCCTTATTACCTGATTTGGATAATACCAACGGAGGGACGAAACATTAAAATTGTGATGATTGTTAGTGGGAAGTGCCAGTTGGTATTTCCCACTATTTTTATTGAGGAGAGGAACATCATGAAAGACAAAAAAGTTTCGTTGTTCGGCAGCGGTATGATTTGGTTCGGAGCTGCGGTCTCCATTGCAGAGATTTTAGCCGGAACCCTCGTTGCACCTTTAGGTTTCGAAAAGGGTGTAACTGCCATTATACTTGGCCATATCATCGGATGCGTTTTGCTGTTTCTGGCAGCATTTATCGGAGCAAAAACCGAAAAAAGCGCCATGGAAACTGTAAAAGGCTCATTTGGTCAAAAGGGATCCATTCTGTTTTCCGTACTGAATATCACCCAGCTTGTGGGATGGACAGCCGTCATGATTATTGCTGGTGCAAAAGCAACCAGTGTTATCTTTGATGCACCATTCAACATCCCGGGCACCATATTTTGGAGCCTTATCATAGGTGCTTTTATTTTGCTATGGCTGTTAGTTGGGATTAAAAATTCCAGTAAACTGAATATGGTTGCAATGAGCGCGTTGTTTCTGTCAACAATAGTTCTCAGTGCAGTTGTATTTAAAGGCAGTGCCCAAGGAGCAATTGGGGGGTTGAGTTTTGGCTCAGCCGTGGAATTATCAGTAGCAATGCCCCTTTCCTGGCTTCCATTAATTTCCGATTATGTAAAAATTGCCAAGGAACCCAAAAAGTCAGCTGCAGTAAGCACCGGGGTTTATTTTTTAACAAGCTGCTGGATGTATATTATTGGTTTGGGAGCGGCACTTTTTACTGGACAATCCGATATTGCTCAGATTATGTTACAGGCTGGTTTGGGATTAATCGGCGTGATTATCATAATTTTCGCTACAGTAACTACTACCTATTTGGATGCTTATTCCGCCGGGGTGAGTTTTACCAGTATTTCAAAAAAAGTTCAGGATAAATGGATTGCCATCATTGTCTGCATCGTTGGTGTGTTTTTGGCAATCGTTACTCCCATTGAGCAATATCAGAACTTCTTATATTTGATTGGTTCAGTATTTGCACCAATGACCGCCATCTTAATAACTGATTTCTTTATCTTGAAAAAGGATTATTCAAACCAAATGGTTAACATGACAAACCTTATATTATGGGCAATCGGTTTCATCATCTATCGAATGTTCATGGCCATTGATACTCCGGTAGGAAGTACCTTACCGGTGATGATTGTTATCGGCATTTTATGTATTTTAGTAAATGGAGGAAAAATTTATGCTCAAAAATTCGTTTCAAAAGGTTAAAGAAAAAACGCCGTTGGTCCACTGCATTACAAATTATGTAACCGTCAATGATTGTGCCAACAGTTTGTTGGCCTGCGGCGGTGCTCCGATTATGGCGGATGACATTGGTGAAGTGGAAGAAATAACATCGATTTGCAACAGTTTGTGCATTAACATTGGTACCCTTAATGAAAGGACGATCAGGTCCATGCTGGCGGCAGGCAAAAAAGCCAACGAACTTGGCCACCCGGTGGTCCTTGACCCTGTAGGTGCCGGTGCTTCTTCATTGCGAACTTCCACCACCTTTGATCTCATAAAAAACATTGAGTTTTCAGTGATTAGAGGGAATATTTCCGAGATTAAGACGGTTGCCCAGGGTGCCGGAACAACAAAAGGTGTTGATGCCGATGCCAGTGATGCCGTAACCGGAGAAAACCTTGAGGATACCATCGCCTTTGCAAAAATATTGAGTGAAAAAACAAAATCGGTTATTGCTATTACAGGAGCCATTGATATTGTGGCCGACAGCCAAAAGGCTTATGTGATTAGCAATGGCAATGCCCTTATGTCAAAGGTTTCAGGCACCGGATGTATGCTATCCGCTATGATTGCCGCTTTTTCTGGGGCGAATCCCACCGAGATTCTTGATGCAACGGCTGCGGCAGTTTGTTTTATGGGTCTATGCGGCGAACTTGCCTATGACAAGTTAATGGAAACGGTGGGTGGAACTTCATCTTATCGAACCTATCTCATCGATTTCATGAGTCAGGTAACTCCTGAGATCCTGGCAGGAGGGGCGAAAATTGAAAGTCGATAAAACGTCACTGCTATTATACGCAGTGACTGACCGCATGTGGTTAGGAAGCAATTCGCTGACGGTTCAGGTAGAGGCTGCCATTAAATCCGGCGTTACTTTCCTGCAGCTTAGGGAAAAAAATCTTAATTTCGAAGACTTTTTAAAACAGGCCAAAGAAATAAAAGCCCTTACCGATGAATACCGGATTCCATTTGTCATCAATGATAACGTCGAGGTTGCTCTGGCCTGCGGTGCTGATGGGGTTCATGTAGGCCAAAGTGATATGGAAGCCAGAGATGTGCGAAAGCTTATTGGCGATGATAAAATTTTAGGTGTTTCGGTTCTGACCGTGGATCAGGCGATTTTAGCTCAAAAAAACGGGGCCGATTATCTGGGTGTTGGGGCCATGTTTTCTACCAATACAAAATCAGATGCAGATGCTGTGACCTTTGATACCCTTAAGGAAATATGCGCAGCGGTCACCATTCCCGTGGTGGCCATTGGTGGCATTGATGAAAAAAACGTTCTAATGCTTTCCGGCAGTGGCATCGATGGCATCGCCGTTGTTTCAGCAATTTTTGCCAAGCCGGATATCGCTGCTGCAACCGCTGAATTACGACAACTTACGGAAATAATGGTGGAAAAATGAAATTAACAGGGGCAATTTTCGACTTTGACGGAACGCTGCTTGACTCAATGAAAATCTGGCTCACCCTCGGAGAAAAATATCTCAAATGGAAAGGGCTTACCCCGGCTTCCAATTTATATGAGCAGCTCAAGTCACTGAGTCTTTTGGAAGCAGCCCGATATTTTCAAAATGAGTATGGGATCCTGAGTAGTGAGAAAACCATTATCAGGGAAATTAATACCCTGATTGAAAACGAATATCGGAATACCCTTTTACTCAAGGATTCGGCTGAAGAATTTTTGAAAAAATTGAAAAATGCGAAGGTAAAGATGTGTATTGCCACTGCAATGGAAAGATCTTTGGTTGAGGCCACTCTGAACCGATTAAAGATTGCCGATTATTTTTGCGGGATTATAACCTGTGGCGAAACCGGATTTGGGAAAGACAGTCCGGAAATATTCACAAAGGCGTTGGAACTTTTGGATACCTCGAAAAATGAAACAGTGGTATTTGAGGATGCCCTTCATGCCATTCAAACAGCAAAATCGGTGGGTTTTTTAGTAGCAGCGGTATATGACGCCAGTGCGGATAGGGACAAAGAGGAAATAAAGGCTGTGGCAGACTGGTATCTTAATTGCTTCGATGAATGGGAGATGGAAAAAGTATGAAAAAAATATTAACGATTGCAGGTTCAGATTGCAGTGGTGGTGCAGGAATTCAGGCCGATCTTAAAACCATCACCGTTCATAAAATGTATGGGATGAGTGTCATCACTGCTCTAACAGCACAAAACACCACCGGAGTTTACGGTGTCCAGGAGGTAACTCCTGAATTCGTTGCCCTCCAAATGGATTGTATTTTTAATGATATACCACCGGATGCAGTGAAAATCGGGATGGTATCCAATAGTGACATCATAAAGACCATTGCAGATAAATTGCTGGAATATAAGGCGAAAAATATTGTCCTCGATCCGGTGATGGTCGCTACCAGCGGAAGCAAGTTACTTAGCGACCATGCAGTCAAGGCCTTGGTTCAAAGACTTCTGCCCATTGCCGATATCATTACTCCTAATATTCCTGAAGCGGAAAGCCTCTGGGGTTACCCAGTTGAGTCACAAAACGATATGCTGGGTGCCGCCATTTATCTTTCGAAAATGACGGGCAAAGGTGTTTTAATAAAAGGCGGCCATCTCACTAACTGTGCGGATGATTTATTCTTCATGAATGGGAAGGAACATTGGTTCACCGCTCACAAAATCGATAATCCAAACACCCACGGTACAGGGTGCACCCTTTCGTCGGCCATTGCCTGTAACCTGGCTTCGGGATGCACCATGGAAGAAAGCATTAAAAATGCTAAGGCATATATTACAGGAGCTCTAATGGATGGACTAAATTTAGGAAAAGGCAGTGGTCCACTCAATCATTGCTATAATATAATAATCAATAAAACCTTATGAAAATGCCAACACGGACAAATGTTGAACTCCCAGTATAGACCCAAAAATTAAGAAATAGAAAACTTTACATTAATGTTATTTTGAAGTAAAATAAGTGCATTAGGGTAAAGTTTTTTGTAATTTTACTGGCGGTTTGGTATTTTGAACTGAATTTATAAAAAGACATGAAAAAATAGATTTATAGGAGCGTAAGCTATGAGTTATGAAATAGTGACGGATTCATCGGCAAACCTTACTGACGAAATGATTAACAAATATGGCATTAATATAATTTCACTTATTTTTAGAGTGGGAGAAAAAGAATTCTATAGTTATTCCAAAGAAGAAACAACAGACAATAAAAAATTCTATAAAATGATGAGAAATGGTGAAACAATCACTACAGCCAGCATTGATTTACGATTATGCAGAAAAATATTTGAAGAAATATTAAAACAGGGGAAGGACGTTCTGTATATTGGTTTTTCTTCAGCACTGAGCGGTTCATATAATGCTGGTGCTCTAGTGGCCAGAGAACTCCAGGAGGAATATCCTGAACGTAAAATTGTGGCGGTTGACTCCCTTGCAGCTTCAATGGGACAGGGATTACTGGTGTATTACGCCGCAGAACAAAAGCTTCAGGGAAAATCATTGGATGAAGTTAAGGATTGGCTTTTGGAAAATCGGTTAAATCTTTGCCATTGGTTTACGGTAGATGATTTAGTATACTTGAAAAGAGGGGGCAGAATATCGTCAACAACGGCATTTGTAGGAACGGCTTTGGGAATAAAGCCAATAATGCATGTAGATAATGAAGGCAGACTCGTTCCCGTAGGTAAGGTTAGAGGAAGACGAAAATCTCTTGAAGCACTGGCAAAGGAAATGGAAGAAACCTGCATAAATCCTACTGAACAAATCATATTTATATCTCATGGCGATTGCCTTGAAGATGCCCAGTATTTAGAAAAAATTGTGAGAGATAAACTAAATATTAAAGATGTGATCATCAATTATGTAGATCCGGTAATAGGTGCCCATTCAGGCCCGGGAACCATTGCTTTGTTTTTTCTGGGAACCAAACGATAACAGCTCTTATTAGGAATATATTTAAATACATCAAAATTTTCTTGCTTAATGGTGTGTAACTATGTTAAAATTCTTTTATAAATTAATAAAGACAGTTCGTAACCATCCTGTCTATAAACAAAACTAGGACCCGCTATTTTTTTAGCTTATTTAAAGGTGCCTATGTACCTTTTTTTGTTGTTAAAATATTGCTTTGTTTTTTATTGAGGATGGATATGCTCTAGTTTTTAAAAGGGAGCAAATTTTGGAAAATAAAAATACCGTAATTTTAAACAAAAAAGCATTATCAAATGTTAGAAAACTAACTATTTCAGCAATCGTTATTGCACTTTATGTGGTCACCATGTTCTTTACTCAAAGTTTCGCTTTTGGGCAATTTCAAATAAGAATTGCTACCAGTATTTATTCCCTGGCAGCCATTTATCCATTTTTAATTATCCCAATGGGAATTGCCAATCTTTTCAGTAATACGCTCATGGGCGGTTTGGGACCATTTGATATTATTGGCGGGTTTATTGTGGGAATTTTAACGGCTGGGAGCTGTTATTATTTAAAAAAAATCAATGTCGTACTCGTGGCAATTCCCATACTTGTCATCCCTTCACTATTAGTTCCAATTTGGCTTTCATATTTAATTCACGTTCCTTACAGCATACTCGTTGTAAGTATTGGGATTGGTCAGATATTACCCAGTATTCTCGGGGTTTTCATCGTTAATTATTTAGAAGAGCCATTAGCAAAGATATAAGGAGCCACAATGAGTGATCAAGAGAAAAAAATTAAGGGGATTTCACTTCTTGGAAATCAGGAGGTCCGTTATCAATATGATTATGATCCAAAGGTTCTCGAAACTTTTGAGAATAAGAATCAGGAGAATGACTACTTTGTTAAATTTAACTGCCCTGAGTTTACAAGTTTGTGTCCAATAACCGGTCAGCCGGATTTTGCTGCCATTTACATTTCATATGTTCCAAATGTCTTTATGGTAGAAAGTAAATCCTTGAAACTTTATTTGTTCAGTTTTAGAAATCATGGAGCTTTTCATGAAGATTGTATGAATATCATTATGAAAGATTTAATTAAATTAATGGATCCGAAGTACATCGAAGTTTGGGGAAAATTTACTCCAAGAGGCGGCATTTCCATTGACCCGTTTTGTAATTACGGAAAAGAAGGCACAGACTGGCTTGAAACGGCAAAACAAAGACTTCACAGCCATGATTTATATCCGGAAAAGATAGATAATCGATAGCTTGAAATTAAAAAATACGTAAATACGGCTTTATGAAGCCGTTTTTTTTATGAAAATTTATTTATGATTGTTTGTAGAGACCCAAAAAGGGTAAATAAATAAAAACGGAAGTTTTGGGATGTAAATGATAGATCATAAAGTTATTTTTTTGAAAAGAGAAGGTGAATAGTCGTGCCGGAGAATATGGAAAGTTTAATGAGGTTTAGGGTGGGAAGTTCTTCCGTACTGAATCAAATTATGGAAGAATTATTGGCATTGGAAATATCTGAAGCCACAGCCCTCAGTACACAAAAGTTAGAAGGATCCTATTTTGATACTGAAAACAGAGATCTGCAAAAAGTAGGTTTTGGTTATCAAATATCCAGGGAAAACCATCAATGGATGGCGAAGGTAACATTTTGCAATCCATCAGAACGTTTAAATTATTCACAGAAGCAACAGGAATGGAAAATAAAAATTGAAGAACCAATTCCGGATATTAACTATTTTAGCGAAATCCTTATAGGTGCATCTTTGAAAAATGCGGCATTTAATAAAGAATTAAAACCGCTATTTAAGACAAGTTTTGAAAGAAAGAAAATGAACCTTTTGTTTGAAAATGACAGCTGGATAGAAATAACCGGTGACATAGGTAAAATAACAGTTAATGATTTAGAAGAGCCTCTTTCCGAATTAAACTTAAAGTTAAAAACAGGGTGCATGTCAGACCTTTTAAAATTGGGTTCAAACCTCATTGAAAGGTATGCTCTTTTTATTAATAATAAAAGTCAATACCATCAGGGCTTGGTCCTTGCTGGATTTTCAGATGGTAAAGAGAAAAAAATTAAGCTTAAACTAACGTCAAATGAAAAAATTACCGGAGCAATTGTAAAAATAGTAATCAATAATATTTATGAGATTATCAATGCCCAGGAAAACCTTTTAGCTCAAATGGAAGAACCGGAAAACGTTCATCAACTGCGAGTGAAACTGAGACAACTTCGGGCTTTGTTTTCTTTTGCCAGCCCACTTTTTAACCAAAATGGCTATCATGAGAAACAGGAACAGTTAGGTAAAATAGGCCTTGAATTTTCAACAATAAGAGAAGTAGACGTCATTTTAGAAGAATTAGAGAAGATAATAGAAACTAGTGTGATTCCTTTAGGCGATTTCCCGTTACTTAAAAATGAATTAGAGAAAAAAAGAAAAGAAGAATTGAAAAGAGTCGCTTCTTTTTTAAAGACGAATCAACTATCTGTTATACTACTGGATCTTTGGACCTGGTTGTTAAAAGATTCCTGGAGTGATTCTGAAATATTAGAGTTGTCTCTTAAAGATTATACCGAACAACAACTTGGAATATGGTTAAAACGCATTAATAAAGCCATGGGAAAAATGGAGTTGGCACATAAAGAAGATATACATAAAGTGCGTATTAAGAGCAAAAAATTAAGATATGTGATGGAACAACTGTCTACAATTCTTGACAGTGATTCAAAGAAATCCATTAAAAAATTCGAGAAGCTCCAGGGAGACCTTGGCTATTTTCATGATGTCTATATTAATAAATTGCTATTGGAAAAATTAATTGACGAACGGGATTCTGATAAACTGAACTATGAAGCCGGTCTGTTTATTGGATGGCAAACCAATCAAGGAAATATTAAGATGAGACAATACTTTTAAAATAGAATTCTCGTTTTAATATTGGTAGTTTAAATTGCACCTGGAAACAGGTGCTTTAAATATCCAGGGCCAAAATAGTTGTCACACGTATTTTTGAAAAACAAATGACTTCTTATTTGCTTATGTTTCTGATATAATCAAAGTCATGGGGTTTAAATCAAGTCATTTTTTATAAATTCATGTAGCTGTTCAATGAGGTATTCTTATTAAACTCTGTCAAGTGTACACCTGTGAATAGATTGTTATTAAGTATGTAAACGTTTCAATATTGAAATATCAGAAAATCGTGTTAAAGGAGAATGGGAATATGGGAAGTAACGACAGTTTAACAACAAAGGTAACCCCTTTAGTCAATGGAATCAAAGAAGATAGTAATCGACTCACATACCTTTTAAATATGATGAGAGAGGGTTATGCAAATAATCGATGGAAAAATAAAGACATTGGAACCATTCAGGCTATTTTTTATGAAGAATCTGAATTAAAAGCGAAAAGCCTCCCACCAACCACAGAACGACTCATATGGCTGGTTGAGAACCTCAAACAAGCCATTGGAACCAAAGAACTTGATCCGGAAAGTAAGACTACAAAATTACGGAATGAACTTATTTCCGGGGAAAAAAGAACTATCCTGGAGGCGAAAAATAACATATTAACCTATGATGAAAGTAAAAATTTTCCTCATAAGTGGTGGGTATTGGAAAGTAATTCGAAACCGGATCTTTTTATCCTTACAGACAAATACATTTTTGTAGGTGATACCAAACAAACAGAGGAGTCTTTAACCAAATCGACAAATTTAGATGAGAATCGGGTTCAGCTGGTTCGAGAAATCGAAGGCGCAATGAAATACGAAAAATACAACTATGTTGGTGGAAATCAAAGACAAGTCATTAGTTTTTATATTGTCAGTGAGAATTTTCTAGGTAGAAAAGGCAATCAGGAAGATTTAACGAAAACCATGAATGGTGATGCGGCTATGTGGGACAACTCCCTAAAACATTTATCGCATCAGAGTATTGAAGAAATTAAGGAGACCTATATCGGATTTACTACCTGGGAAGATATTACTGAAACACTGGGTTTCATTTTTAGTAACTAAAAGGATGACTATGATGAAGAGCGCTTTGTTGGATACAAACAATAAAATTAAATCATATGAGTTTTTTAATGGCGAAAATATCACTGAATTTAAAATTCCCGAGGGAGTTGAAGGGATTGGAAACGGAGCATTTAAAAACTGCACAAAATTAACCAAAGTGACCTTTCCCAAAAGTGTGAAAAGTATTGGTGATGAAGCTTTTTATGGGTGCACAAACCTCTTAAAAGTAGTCATCCCCGAAGGCGTTGAAAATATTGGCGAAGGGACCTTTTCTCATTGCAAACGCCTAATGGATGTTAAAATGTCCCAGAATGTCAAGGAAATTGGTGATTATGCATTTTCAAAATGTACCAACCTAACCTATGTCACCCTTCCCAAGTGCCTTGAAACCATTGGAGATTATGCATTTCACGATTGCTTGAGTTTAAATGACCTGGCTTTTCCAGAAAAAATGAAAGCCATTGGAAAGTCAGCGTTTTGGGGATGCACCAATCTTATGATGCTGACCCTTCCCAAGGGGTTAGAAATCATTCAAAACTATGCGTTTTATGGTTGTAAAAATATAAGACAGCTAGTCATTCCGGATGGTGTGAAAAAAATTGGAGATTATGCGTTTTGCGGATGTAAAAATATTAAGTCAAGCATCTTTCCACAAAGTATGGAACATATTGGCCGAGCCGCTTTTTTTGGCTGTGAAAATATAAAAGCTGTCAAGATTCCAGCAGGCGTAAAAAAAATTGGAAATTTAGCTTTTGCGGATTGCACGCACTTATCGGAGGTGAATATTCCGGAAAGTGTGATGGAAATCGGAGATCAAATTTTCAAAGGGTGTTTAAGCCTGGTAAAGCCCTGGTCAAGGGAAGAAAATAATCGGGATTGTCAAAAAGAATTGGCCGTTCAATTGAGCCAACAAGATGAAATCCCCAGGAAAAAATATCACATTCCACTCATGGAATATTTCTATTGGGATTTTGTTGTCGAAGCCAAGAATCAAGAAGAAGCCCTTGAAATTTACAATGCTTTTGAGCAAAAATCAACCTATGAGGAAAAAGTATATGAAATTTCCAAAAAAAACACACAGATAGAATTAAAAAAGAATGTATACAATTGGGAAACCATTTTGAATATGAAGATCGCTGATTACGAAAATACCATGGTTTGTGAAGAAGAGTAAAAAGAAGTTAAATCCTTTAAATTATAGCACTTATCTTTACAGCAGACTTGTCATGTGTAAAGATAAGTGCTATAATTCTATCTAACATTCCTTTATAAAAAGGTGGAGGTAGAACGAAATGGAAGATTTATCAAATAAAATCAAAAAATTTAAAAAGCAAAAAGATGCGGTTATTTTAGCCCACTATTATGTTAACGATGAGGTTCAGGCAATTGCTGATTATGTTGGTGATTCCTATTACCTTAGTAAAATCGCGGTGTCTGTTCCCGAAAAGGTTATTATATTTTGTGGTGTTACCTTTATGGGAGAAAGTGCGAAAATTCTCAGTCCTCAAAAAACCGTTATTATGCCGGATTTGTTGGCGGACTGTCCCATGGCTCATATGGCTTCAGCTGAAAAAATTGAAGAGGTTAGAGGAAAATATGAAGATTTGGCAGTGGTATGCTATATTAATTCAACGGCTGAAATCAAAACGCATGTGGATGTTTGCGTGACTTCATCGAATGCAATAAAGATTATAAAGGCATTGCCACAAAAAAACATTTATTTTGTACCTGATGAAAATTTGGGAAAATATATTGCAAGGCAAGTGCCCGAAAAGAATTTCATTTTTAATGATGGGTTTTGTCACGTCCATGATGAAATCATGACGGATGAGGTAGAGGACGCATTGGCAGCTCATCCAAATGCAAAAATCCTGGTGCATCCAGAATGTACATTGGATGTCATTAATTTAGCAGACTACGTCGGAAGTACTTCTGGGATCATTGAGTATGCTACAACCAGTGATGCAGAAGAATTTATTATTTGTACAGAAGTTGGCATTCTGTATCAGCTGAAACAAAAAAATCCCAACAATAAATTTTACACAGTAAATTCAAATCAAGTCTGCCCTAATATGAAGAGAATAACACTTCCAAAAGTTGGGTTTGCTCTTGAAAATATGATCAATCAAATAGAAATTGATGAATCAACTCGAGTTAAAGCGGTAAAATCACTTGAAAAAATGCTTGAGCTTTCGAAGTAAATGGGGATGATGAAATGAACAGAAAAACGGATATTATTGTAGTTGGGACCGGGGTAGCCGGTCTGTTTAATGTTTTGAATTTACCGAGGGATAAAAGAATACTCATGATTACAAAAGCCGGGGTGGATGCCAGTGATTCATTCCTGGCCCAGGGTGGTATTTGTGTCCTCAGGGATGAAAATGATTATGATAGTTTTTTTGAAGATACCATGAAAGCCGGACATTATGAAAATGATAAGGCCTCGGTTGATGTGATGATACGAACATCACCTGAGATTATTCAGAATCTGATTTCATTTGGCGTTGAGTTTGAAAAGAAAAATGGTCAATTTGCCTATACCAGGGAAGGCGCTCATTCCAGAGCCAGAATACTATACCATCAGGATTTAACCGGCAAAGAAATTACCAGCAAACTCCTTGCAGAAGTGAAAAAGAGAAGTAACATACGAATTCTTGAGTATACCACCATGGTGGATCTGATTTGTGAAAATAATATTTGCTCAGGAGTTGTGATTTCAAATGAAGACAACGAAATAAGTTTACTGAAAGCGGATTATGTGGTTTTAGCTACCGGTGGCCTGGGCGGCTTATTTGATAACTCCACAAATTTACAGCATTTAACCGGTGATGCTATTGCCATTGCGATGAAGCACCATATTGAATTAGAGAATATCAGTTATATCCAGATTCATCCCACAACGTTGTATTCAAAGAAAAAAGGCCGACGATTTCTCATTTCCGAATCGGTACGGGGTGAAGGCGCAGTTCTTTACAACCAAAATATGGAACGCTTTGTCGATGAGCTTCTGCCAAGAGATGTTCTTACCAAGGCGATTAATGAGCAGATGGAAATGGATGGAAGCAATTTTGTATGGCTTTGTATGAAGGAAATGGGTGATCAGGTTATCAGAAAAAGATTTCCGAATATCTATCATCGCTGTCTGGATGAAGGTTATGATGTCACCAGCGAGTGTATACCGGTAACCCCTGCTCAACATTATTTTATGGGTGGTATTAAGGTAAACCTGGATAGTAAAACGACTATGGAACATTTATACGCTATTGGCGAGATCAGCTGCAATCGGGTTCATGGAGCTAATCGGCTGGCAAGTAATTCTCTTCTGGAAAGTCTGGTGTTTGCAAAGCGTGCGGCAACCCATATCGTCAAAAATTATGAATCATTAGGCTTTAGAAAATCCCTGGTGGATCTCAATGATTTTAGAGATTTGGAACAATTGCGATTAGATTATAAAAAAACAATTTTAGATGAAATTGAAAGGAGCAGTGCTATTGAATGATTTTGTAACGATGAAACTAAATATGGATCAATTAATACTGCAAGCTTTAAAGGAGGACATTACCAGCGAAGATATCACAACCAATTCTGTGATCCGTAAAGCTACCCAGGGGCAAGTACAGCTGTTGTGTAAAGAAGACGGAGTCATTGCCGGATTAGAGGTATTCAGACGGGTATTTGAATTATTAGACCCCACATGCGAAATGAAGACAACCTATAAAGATGGTGATGCGGTTAAGAAGAACGATGTCCTGGCTGATATTTCAGGGGATGTGCGAGTCCTTCTTTCCGGTGAAAGAACGGCATTAAACTACCTACAGCGAATGAGTGGGATTGCCACCTACACCAAAAAGCTTGCTAAACTTCTCATAGGAACGAAAACAAAATTGCTGGATACCCGAAAAACCACACCAAATATGCGGATTTTTGAAAAGTATGCCGTTAAAGTCGGTGGCGGAACTAATCACCGATTCAATCTATCTGATGGAATTTTAATCAAAGACAACCATATCAGTGCGGCCGGGGGTGTGGCCCAGGCAATCAAGGGAGCAAAGGAATATGCTCCATTTGTGAGAAAGATCGAGGTTGAGGTTGAAAATCTGGAAATGTTAAAAGAAGCCTTAGATGCTGGGGCCGACATTATCATGCTTGATAATATGGATAATGACACCATGAGACAAGCTGTTGAGATTATTGATGGTAGGGCTCAAAGCGAATGCTCAGGAAATATAACAGAAAAAAGACTGACTGATATTGCAGAAATTGGTGTGGATTTTGTGTCCTGTGGTGCTTTGACCCATTCATCGCCAATTCTGGATTTATCCATGAAAAATCTTCAAATACTATGAAAAGGTTGATTTATTAGGTGGTGTAAGAAATGAAAAGAGAAAAAAGATTAGACGATATCATCAATAAACTGAGAGTTTCCAAAGTACCCATTTCCGGTAGTGCCCTGGCCAGTGCTTGTAAAGTGAGTCGCCAGATTATTGTTCAGGACATTGCTTTACTCAAAGCCTCTAATTTCAATATAATATCAACGAACAAAGGTTATCTGTTAATGGACCCTCCTGGGAAACAAAAAATATTTAAAGTTTTTCACACTGCCGATCAGATAGCAGACGAATTGTACACGATTGTTGAGGCAGGTGGCCGGGTCAATGATGTTTTCGTCATTCATGAAGTTTATGGAGAAATAAAAGTTCTGCTTTCTCTGGGTTCGAGAAGAGATGTGGATGAGTTTGTTATTAGTTTGACGGAGGGTAAAATCAGCCCTTTAATGAAGTTAACAGACGAATATCATTTTCACACAGTGGAAGCTTCATCGGATAATATTTTGAGTGTCATTGAACAAAATTTACGAGAAAAAAATTATTTAGTCTAGTCCGAAATTAAATAAAGCTGGTTGATCAGAATAACTGAAAAGGTTACTCTGATCAACCAGCTTTTTATTTTTCATGATATTAAAAAAAATTGCTTAATTGCGATTGAACTTATAAAAGAAAGGTATAAAGTAATAATATAGACTAGGATTTCAAAAAAAATAATTTTAATGAACAGAGTTATTTGGAATTATTAAAACCATAAATATGAAAAGAGGCGAAGATTATGTCATTAATTGGTACTTTTATTGTTCCCCATCCACCGTTAATCATTCCTGAGGTTGGAAAAGGACAGGAGAAAGAGATTCAAAAAACGATTGATGCTTATGAAGAAGTTGGCCGGAGAATTGGAGAGCTCAAACCTGATACTATTATTATTACAACCCCTCACTCCGTCCTTTATTCAGATTATTTACATATTTCCCCAGGGGAACATGCTACTGGAGATTTCAAAGATTTCGGAGCACCTAAGGTACACATTGAAGTCGAGTATGATGTTAATTTTGCCCAAAGACTGACAGCAATTGCCGAGGATGCAGGGATACCGGCTGGAATGCTCGGAGAAAGAAATAGGGCACTAGATCATGCATCTTTGGTGCCACTTTACTTTGTAAACAAATATCATCAAGATTATAAGATCGTCCGAGTTTCATTATCAGGTCTTTTGCCGCTCATCCATTACCGCTTTGGGAAATGCATTGCAAAGGCAGCCCAGGAAACACAGAAAAGAATTCTGATTATTGCCAGCGGAGATCTCTCTCATAAACTCAAGTCCAGTGGGCCCTATGGTTTGGCAAAGGAAGGTCCGATTTTTGATCGAGTTCTGACCGAAGCCATTACAAAAGGGGATTTTTTGCAATTCCTGACCTTTGATGAAGAATTCAGTGAGGCGGCTGCAGAATGCGGACTTCGGTCATTTATTATTATGGCTGGTGCACTCGATGGTAAATCGGTTACCCCAGAGCTGCTTTCTTACGAAGGGCCATTTGGAGTAGGTTATGCAGTTGCAGCATTTACTATTGACGGTGAGGATGAAAACAGGCACTTTGACGAGATCCTCGAACAGTCCACCCTTGCCAAACTTAAGACCCAAAATAACGAAGATGACTATGTTCGGCTTGCTCGGAAGTCATTAGAGCATTATGTAAAAAAGCATCAGAAAATTAGGCCTACCCAGGAACTTTCAGACGAGCTTATTAGTCAAAAATCAGGGGTGTTTGTTTCACTGAAAATAAATGGAAAGTTACGGGGGTGCATTGGTACGACTTCACCAATGACAACAAGTATTGCGGATGAAATTATTTACAATGCAGTCAGTGCAGGTACAAGAGATCCGCGTTTTCATCCGGTAACAAAAGATGAATTACCTTTCATTACTTACAGTGTGGATGTCCTGGGGGAAGCCTACCCAATTTCATCCTTGGAAGAGCTTGATGTAAAACGTTATGGTGTGATCGTTAGTGCAAAAGGGAAACATGGGCTGCTCTTGCCAAATTTAGAAGGGGTTGAAACGCCAGAGCAACAGGTGAGTATTGCACTGCAAAAAGCAGGGATTTCTCCCAATGAGAACTATTCAATGGAACGTTTTGAGGTGGTGAGACACAAATGAGTAAAGAAATATGTCAGCTTTGTCCTCATCACTGTCATCTTGATGAAAACGAAATTGGATTTTGCCGGGCAAGAAGCAATAAAGAAGGGGTTATTACCGCTATTAATTATGGGTTGATTACGTCAATGGCCCTTGATCCCATTGAGAAAAAACCACTGTACCGGTTTTTCCCAGGGAGTAAGATTCTTTCGGTAGGGAGCTTCGGCTGTAATCTTCGGTGTTCATTTTGCCAGAATTATGAGATTTCCATGGCAGGTATTAAGGAGATCCAAACCAATAAGATTAGCCCAGAGGCCCTTGTGGAACAAGCTCTTTTACTGAAACCTCAAGGGAATATTGGCATTGCCTATACTTATAATGAGCCACTGGTTGGCTATGAATATGTGAGGGATTGCGCAGGTTTAGCAAAAGGAAAAGGCTTAAAAAATGTTCTGGTTACCAATGGCTATTTCTGTGAAGAACCCCTCAAGGAAATATTACCTCTGATTGACGCACTTAATATTGATCTTAAAGGATTCACCGAAGAATTCTACCATAAGGTCAGCGGTGATTTGGAAACAGTGAAGGCCTCAATTAAACTCGCAGCTAAAAATAACCATATAGAGGTTACAACCTTGATTATACCAGGTGAAAATGATACGGACCATGAAATTCGGAAGATGTCTCAGTGGCTGGCATCCATACGTCCGGATATTCCCCTGCATTTATCACGATTTTTCCCATGCTATAAAATGACTGATCGAAATCCCACAGACGTTGCCAGTGTTTATGCCCTTGCTGAAATTGCCCGGGAATCATTGGAATTTGTTTATGTGGGCAATTGCTGAGAATGAAGCCTACAGCATGAAAAAATGGAACTGCTTTTCTTGAATTGAAGGAAAACCGTATTTTAAATATCTTTTATTCAGACAACACAAAAAGCTGGTTTATTAGAGTAACTTTTCGAGTTGCAAATAATAGACCAGCTTAAATTTTGGAAAAGAGTTGAAGAACATTCACAATTATAGTAAAAAAGCAATTTGGAGCTTAGAATTAAAGATTAAGGGTATGTAAATACAGTATGGAAAAAATGTATGGAAAAGAAGTTGGTTCCCAAAAAAATTCACCTTGATTTACCGATACCTGAACTGACTTGAAAATATATGATGAAAGGATGATCAGACTAATGGACCCTTATCTAAGACTATTAATTGAAGGAGTGGTGTTAATTACATACATTCTGGTGGTTTTATGGATTATTTTACTAAAATTTGACAGTTCCGATAAATTGGGTCGAGGGGGAGTCGCGGTATCAAGTGAAGAACTTGAAAGAGATGAAAAAAAGACGTTCATCAGCCGTTTTCTCAATAATAAAAGAAAATTTTCACATTGGCCTGTTTCCAGAATGGATGAAAACTATAAATATATTCTTAAGGTTTATAGGGAGCTCAATGAAGATATTCAAAAAAAATATGCTGTTCCGCCTGCTTCAGAGTGGTTGTTGGATAACTTCTATATTATAAATGAAGAGGTCCAAGTCATTAATCGTGATTTAGATAAACGAAGTTATCTGAAATTACCCATTTTAAAATCGGGTGATTCAAAGGGGCATACCCGAATATATGCTCTGGCTTTGGATCTTGTGGATCAAACCAATGGTCAAATTGATGAAATGAAATTTTTGGAATATCTGAAGACCTATCAATCATATGATGTGTTGGTTGAAAGAGAAATAATAGCCATTCCAATGATGCTTAAACTTGCACTCATAGAAAAAATTAAGCATCATTGTGAGGATATCCAAAGCATGCAAATAGAGTGGCATAAAGCAGACAAAATTTTTGATGAGTGGCTTGGAATTGAAGATATGGATATCAACGGAATCACCAATTTATTCCGAGATAACTTGCCAGTCATTGATGAAGTTAATCCCTATTTTATTGATCATTTTTTCTATCATTTAAGAAGATCCGGACGGGGTTATGCCGGGGTTTTGCGAGCAATGGATGAAAATCTTGCTAAACTGGGATTAACGACTGAAAAAATCACACAAAATGAACATAATGCCCAGTCTTTAAAAACCGTTGCTATGAGTAATTGCATCACCAGTTTGCATTATTTTTCAACATTGGACTGGTCAGAGATTTTTGATTCTGTGAGTTTTGTCGAACAAATTTTGAAAAAAGATCCGGATGATATTTATTCTTGTATGGATTTTAATACACGCAATTATTATAAAAACAGAGTAGAAGAACTGGCTTTAAATTATGGAGTTTCTGAAATTAAAATTGCCAACCTGGCCATCGAACTTGCTTCAGATGCCTATAAAAGTTGTGAGGCAAAGTCTGGAGCTGATGCAAAGATTCAGCGAACCTGGCATGTTGGTTATTATTTAATCAACAAAGGAATTAAAATTCTGGAAAACAGACTAAAAAAGAGTGAAAGTGTTTTGCCAGAAGCAAAAAGTTCAGCCAATAGAAAATATGGCATTCTTTATATTGGTTCAGTTGGCCTAATTACTCTGGTACTTATTGCAATAGCAATTCAGTATTCAATGCTGTCCACAACATCAAATGTGTTTCTTTTTTCCTTATTGGCTGTCATTGCCGTATTGATCCCTTCTTCTGAAATTGCTGTAAAAGTTGTGAATTTTATCATATGTCATACATTAAAACCGACTTTTTTCCCAAAACTTGAGTTAAAAAATGGCATACCAGAAAGCTTAAGTACCATTATTGCTGTACCAACATTGATATCAGATGAAAACCGCATTCAAGAACTGTTAGTGAAACTTGAAAATCATTATTTGTCCAATAGGGAAGAAAATCTATATTTTGCTTTAATCGGAGCATTCAGAGATGCCGATGAAAGTGAAATGGAAGACGACGATCAAATTATTAAAATGACATTGTTGGGGATTAAGGAATTGAATGGTAAATATGCAAAAGATTCCAGGGACAAATTTTATTTTTTCCATCGGCGCAGACAGTTTAACGAAAAAAATAATAAATGGATTGGATGGGAAAGAAAAAGAGGGGCGATCATTGAATTTAATGACCTGGTTCTAGGCTCATCAGATACCAGTTTTGCTTATTCATCCTGCAAAGAACCACCTTTTTCCAAGGTGAAATATGTCATTACATTGGATAGTGATACGATCCTTCCAATAGGTATGGCAAAGAAAATGATTGGCACCATGGCTCACCCTTTAAACAGACCTGTAATCGACACAGAAAAAGGTATTGTTGTTGAGGGATATGGGTTGATGCAACCAAAAATCGAAGTGGACAATGAAAGTTCCAATAAGTCTCATTTTTCACGGATTTTCACAGGGCAGGAGGGAATCGACCCTTATGCTTTTGCGGTATCCAATGTTTATCAGGATCTTTTTGGTGAAGGAATTTATACCGGTAAGGGCATTTATGATTTAAAGATTTTTCAAAATGCAATGAAAGATGCGATACCGGATGATACGGTTTTAAGCCATGATTTATTAGAAGGATCTTATGTTCGTACAGGTCTGGTCACAGATATTAAATTTATAGATTCACATCCTTTGAGATATAACTCATTTTCGGCCAGACTCCACCGCTGGGTCAGAGGTGATTGGCAGTTAGTTAAGCTTTTGTGTGGAAAAATTTACAATCGTCATGGGCGTAAAATTGCGAATCCACTTTCCCTGTTATCCCGATGGAAGATTTTCGATAACCTGAGAAGAAGTCTCATAGGGCCTACGCTCATGGTTCTGGCATTCTTGAGCTTCAGTATTTTGCCTGGAAACATTTTCTTTTGGTTGGAATTTTTTCTAATTACTCTGGCACTCCCACTGATCATGGGTGGCATCGGACAGTTAATTTCGTTTCGGTTTGTCATTGAACGGATTAAAAATTATATACCAATCATGCAGGGTTTAAAAGCTTTATTTATGCAGTTTTTGCTGACCTTGATTTTCTTGCCCTATCAGGCTTGGGTAATGACAAAAGCAATTGTTGTTACCTTGGTTCGAGTCGTTATCACCAAGAAAAATCTACTCGAATGGGTTACTTCAGATGATGTTGAAAAATCACAGAAAAATGACTTGAATAGCTATTTCAAAACAATGAAGGCCTCATTATTTTTATCTCCTGTGGTCTTTATACTTGCGATTATATTCAAACCAGAAGCAATACTTCTAGGTCTTCTTTTTTTCCTCGGTTGGGCAAGTGGGCCATTTATTGCCTATTGGATTAGTAAAGACTATTACGGATTAAAAACGAAGATTTCAGAAAAAAATCAACATGAGCTCGGAAGGATTGCACGAAAAACCTGGCATTATTTTGAGCAATTCACCAATATTCACAGTCATTACCTTCCTCCTGATAACTATCAGGAGGATCCTTGCCGATGTATTGCCTTTCGAACTTCACCGACTAATATTGGCCTGGGACTCATGGCTATATTATCCGCCAGAGATTTTGGATTTATCGGAACCTGTGAGATGATGAATCTTATCGAAAAAACAGTTACGACCATTGAAGGATTGAAAAAATGGCATGGGCATCTGTATAACTGGTATGATATTCGAACAATGGAGCCACTTAAACCTGAGTACATTTCAACGGTGGATAGTGGAAATTTGTTATGTTACCTTACTACCATAAATGAAGGGTTGAAAGACTATCTTGAAAGCCCAATGGTTGACGTTCAGTTTTCAAATGGCATCAGAGACACGTTGTATTGTGCAGGAAAAGAAGGCTATGCAGCCTACGATAAAATTAATGCGATGTATAAGTTGCCAGAAAAGGGTAACATCGATTTAAAACTTTGGAATCAGGCCTTAAACGAGCTAATCCTAGGACATGGACTAGAAGAGGTCACTGAAGGAAACTGGAAAACAAAGATCAATGAAATGTTTAAAATGTTCAAACATGATATGAATGAATTCATGCCGGGAGTTGATATTTCAGGAAAAATTCGTAAGGAATTAAACAAAAAGGATTTCAGCGAAGACATCAATGATAGCATTAAAGAATTACTTGGAATGCTTGAACAAAACAGTACTTTAAATAATTTGCCTGGGTTTTATAGGGCTGAAACAAAATGTGCGAATAAGGTCATTGACTGTCTTAAAAAAACAGGCGCAGAAGACTTTAATGGGAGTTTAACCTGGCTTTTTGAATTAGAGGGAACATTGAACAAAGCCATTAAAACCACCCAGCAATTTGTTGAAAGGTACAAGGCCCTGATTAAAAGAATTGATTCAATTTCAGAGGCCATGGAATTTTTACCTTTATATAATAATAAAAGAGAATTGTTTAGTATTGGGTACAATATTCAAGAAGGTAAATTGAACAATTCATTCTATGATCTCCTTGCCTCGGAGTCACGTCAAACCAGTTATATTTGTGCTGCCAAGGGAATTATACCCTCTTTACACTGGTACAAATTAGGCCGATCATTAACAACAAAAGATCATTATAAAGGCCTGATTTCATGGACAGGAACCATGTTTGAATATTTAATGCCCCTTCTCATTATGAAAAGCTATAAAAATACATTATTGGATGAAACCTATTCTTTTGTGATCAGATGTCAGAAAAAATATGGAAATCAAAAACGAATGCCCTGGGGAACTTCAGAATCAGGCTTTAATTCACTGGATAAAAATAGTGACTACCAGTATAAAGCTATTGGGGTACCCTGGTTGGGCCTGAAAAGAGGGCTGATTGAAGATGCCGTGGCAGCGCCATATGCCACCTTTTTAGCACTTCAAGTTGATCCTGAAGGTGCTATCAAGAATATTGGTTATTTGAAAGCCGAAGGTTTGGAAGGACCTTATGGTTTTTATGAAGCTGCAGATTATACACCTGAAAGGTTGCCTTTTGACAAAAAGCGGGCACTCATAAAAAGTTTCATGGCCCATCACCAGGGAATGAGTTTGGTGGCAATAAATAATTGTCTACATCTAAATATAATGCAAAAACGCTTCCATACGGATCCTGAAATCCGTGCTGCCCAGTTACTCCTACAGGAAAAGGTTGCATCTAACAATATATTCACCAATACAACCATGAAAAAGGTTGTACCTTACAAGGAACTTATTCTCAAAGAAAGAAGCACCTATCGGAGATTTTTACAGATTGACCCGGTATTGCCAAAGGCACATATTTTATCAAATGGTAATTATTCCATTATGATTACGGATAGAGGCACAGGGTACAGCAAAAATAAATTGGCCATGTTGTCACGATGGAGAGAAGACAGTACACTGGATCCCTATGGTATGTTTTTTTATCTGCATAACCTAGACACCCATGCCATTTGGTCCGCTACCTATGCGCCTTTAAATGTTGTGCCAGAAAAATATGAGGTGGTTTTTACAACGGATAAAGGAACTTTCAAGCGACTTGATGGAGAAATTGAAACAAAAACCGAAGTTATTGTGGCATCAGGTGATAATGTTGAGATTCGAAGGCTTTCTCTGAAAAACTTTGGAGAAAGCTCCTGTATCATAGAATTGACAAGCTATTTTGAAGTAGTCATGGTACCACAAGCGACAGACATGGCCCATCCGGCATTCAGTAATCTTTTTGTAGAAACCAGCATACACGCGGATAGGCAATGCATTATTGCAAACAGGCGTCAAAGATCGACTCATGAAAATAAAATGTGGATGGCTAATGCGGTCGTCATTAAAAGTAATCGCCTGGAAGATATCCACTATGAAACAGACCGTATGCAGATGATAGGTCGAGGGAAAAATGCAAAATGCCCAATTGCAATGGAACAGGAAAAACCGCTGTTGAATACTAATGGACCAGTATTGGATCCTGTGATGAGTATTCGGGTCAAAGTGAAAATTGAACCAAAAAAAACAATCCAGCTTACATTTCTAAATGCAGTCAGTGAAAATAATGAATCTCTCGTTAAAATGATCGATAAATATGGAAGTTCTGATGCTGTTGAAGACGCTTTTAATCTGGCATTGGCAAGAAGCAAAGTTGAATCTGAATATTTAAACATGAATGCAGCTGAAATGGAACTTTATCAGGAAATGATTTCTGATATCCTATTTATCAGTCCCACAAAAAGAAATAATCAGAATATGATCAAGGAGAATAAGAAAGGGCAATCCTCACTTTGGCGTTATGGGATTTCCGGAGATCTGCCAGTGGTTTTTGTGAGATTAAACAAAACAGATCAGATGGAAATACTCTATGAAGTTTTAAAAGCACATGATTATTGGCGGTTAAAAGATTTAAGAGTGGATTTGGTTATTTTGAGTGATGAGGAACACGAATATGCACTTCCCTTATATCATCTGATTTCGGACTTTATATTAGCCAGTCAGAATCACGATATTGTAAATAAAACCGGGGAAATTTTTATCCTGGATAAGAATACAATGGCAAAAGAAGATATTAATTTGCTTTATGCAATTGCCAGAATCATCTTAACAGGTGATGGCGGAACCATGAGCAGTCAGTTAAGCAGACCCAAGAGTCAACCGCTTTCTGCTAAAAGAGAGTTCTCACAGAATGCTATAGAGTTTGCTTTACCTAAATCGAATGAACGGGAACTGCTATTTAATAATGGACTTGGTGGTTTTAACCCGGATGGCAGTGAATATGTGATTCACCTGGAAAAAGGAGAAAATACACCACTTCCATGGACCAATATCTTGGCGAACCCCAGTTTTGGTTTTATTGTTTCAGAGGCTGGCTCTGGACATACATGGTACAAAAACAGCCGTGAAAATAAACTCACACCTTGGTCAAATGATGAAGTATCAGATAGCCCTGGAGAAGTGATCTACATTGGAGATGAAGACACAGGAGAATTGTGGACGGTAACTTCAGAACCTATCAGAGAAGATGAACCTTATACTATTAGTCATGGTTTCGGTTATTCTTTATTTGAGCATACGAGTCATGGCATCAAACAAAGAATGAATCAATATGTACCTGTGGATGAGTCAGTCAAAATAAGCATGCTTAATTTAAAAAATGAATCTGAACAAAAAAGAAATTTAACCTTGACCTATTATATAAGACCGGTCATGGGTGTAAGCGATCAAGTAACGGCCATGCATATAAAAACCAGCCTTGATCCCTCAGGCGTTTTATTAATTGAAAATCCTTATAATGAGGAATTCCCTGGTAAAATTTGCTTTATGGATGTTTCAATAAGGGAACGTTCAGTCACCGGGGATCGAAAAGAGTTCTTTGGTGCCGGAGACATGAGTTCCCCAGATAGTTTGTACAATGAAGGGCTTTCTGGAACACTGGGCACAGGTCTTGACCCTTGTGGAGCCATTCAAGTCAAGTTGACACTTAACCCCAATGAGCGAAAGGACATTATTTTCCTTTTAGGGATGGCATCTCAGCCCCAGGAAGCAAATGAGATGTCGGAAAAATTCAGGGTTCCCAAAAATGCAGAAGACTCTTTAATCGAAGTCAAAGCATTTTGGAAAGATAAGCTGGGAATCGTGCAAGTGGATACCCCAACCCTTCCTATGAATCTCATGCTTAATGGATGGCTTCAGTATCAGGTGATTTCCTGTCGATTATGGGCACGGTCTGGATTTTATCAGGCAGGAGGTGCCTTTGGTTTTAGGGATCAGCTTCAGGACTGTTTATCCGTTGCCCATTTATGGCCTGAAATATCCCGTTCGCAAATTCTCCTTCATGCAAAACATCAATACACCCAAGGAGATGTCCAACATTGGTGGCATGAGCCACTGGGAAAAGGAACTCGGACCAAATTTTCAGATGATCGTTTGTGGTTACCCTATGTAACCGCAGAATATATGAGAATATCAGGGGATCGTCAGATACTAACAGAAGAACTGTCGTTTTTGGAAGAGTCAGAATTAAAGAAATTTGAAGATGAACGGTATGGGATTCCAATGGTTTCAGCTACAAAGGCATCCTTGTATGAGCACTGTATCAGAGCCATTGATATTTCTCTTAAGTTTGGGAAACATGGTCTGCCACTTATGGGTGCTGGGGATTGGAATGATGGAATGAATACCGTCGGAAATAAAGGAATGGGTGAAAGTGTATGGCTGGGTTGGTTCTTGATTTCTAATCTTGAAATGTTTATTCCCATATGCAGGGAAATAGGCGATATTGAAAGAGCTGATAAATATGCTAATATCCGAGAAAACTTATTGGAAGACATTGAAAAAAATGCCTGGGATGGAAACTGGTATCGAAGAGCCTATTTCGATAATGGAAAATCACTGGGTTCTATGGAAGATAATGAATGCAAAATCGATTCCATTGCTCAGAGTTGGTCGGTTATTTCAGAGGCGGGAAATCCAGAAAGAGCATTAAAAGCCATGAATTCTCTGGAAGAATATCTGATCAACAGGGAAGATGGGTTGATAAAGCTTTTAGCACCACCTTTCGATAAATCAGATTTGGAGCCAGGATATATTAAGGGATACATACCGGGGGTTAGAGAAAATGGTGGTCAGTATACCCATGCAGCAGCCTGGGTGATTATTGCCTATGCTAAACTGGGAGATGGAGATAAAGCCTGGGAACTTTTTGAACTCATTAACCCCATTAATCATACTGAGAGTCTCAGAGATTATTGTCGATATAAAACAGAACCCTATGTTATCTCGGCAGATGTTTACTCTGAATATCCGCATACCGGAAGAGGTGGGTGGACATGGTATACCGGAGCTGCCGGGTGGATGTATCGAGCTGGACTCGAATATATTCTGGGCTTCCAGAAAAATGGGGACACCATCATCATAAATCCCTGTATTCCACATAGTTGGAAAGAGTATCACATCAAATACAATTATTTTGGATCAACCTATGATATTATGGTGAAAAACCCGGAAGGAATCAACAAAGGTGTTAAGCGAATCTCACTCGACGGAAAAATGTCAATGAATAACGTGATCAATCTTTCCAGTGATGGTAAATCCCATCATGTTGAAGTTTTCATGGGGTCATAGAACAAAAAAAGCGTCTGATGTTACTATTGATAATAACAACATCAGACGCTTCATCACTTTTTGAAACAAAGCATATTAATTATATACCGAGTCCAGCATTATACCCGGCGGTTGTGGCGGTATAAAGTGTTCCTCGACTGGTTGTACAATCCCCAATACAGAAAACATCATCGATTAAACATTTAAAATATTAACCTACATGGATGAAAGTATTTTTCAAATGGAATTAATTAAAAAGAACAAGTGATTTTTTAGAACCACTTGTTCTTTTTGAAATAATACAGAGAGAGGGATGTGATAATAAGACATAGCCCAATAACAAAAGGATAGGTATAAACCCATTTGAATTCGGGCATGATAAGATTCATGCCATACCATCCTACAATGAGTGTAAGAGGTAAAAAAATTGAAGTGATGACTGTAAATATTTTCATGACATAATTAAGACTGATATCCAATTGTTCCTGATAGGCTTCTCTCACCTGAGAGCCATAGTCTCTGAGGTTCACTACGCCATTAAACAATCGATTGACCCGATTAGTATGTATTTTAAAATATCGAAGTTCCTTTTTGTCGATGAGCCCATTTTCATTTTCCTCAATGGATTCGGCAATCTCTAATAACTCCTGATAGTAACGTTTAAGACTCAGTAGCTTTTTTCGGAAAGTGATCAGATAATTGACTAGATCATTCTTTTTGGAAGCAATTAAATCTTCCTCAAGATCCGAAATCTCCTGCTCGATTTTTTCAAGTTGAAATCGGTCATTAAGGGTTAATTTATCAAAAAACAAACGTATTATCTTTCCAGGACTAAGATTTTTTGTTTTTTCTGAAGCAATTTGAATAATGAGTTTATTCATATATGTACTATCATTTGATATAAATAACAGGAATTTGCTTGTAAAATAAATGGAAATCCGTTTAGGTTTATTACCCTTATTAATAGCATCAGGAATATTCAGGGTAATAAAATCAAAACCATCATGGCTTTCAAATTTAGAGACGATACCGGTTAAACATTCATCAATGATTTTTTGACAGAGACCAAGTTTATGGTTAATGGATTGCAGTTCTTCACAATTAAGGATACATAAATGTGATTTGCCTTCAATGGCATTAATGTGTTCCAGGGTATCAATTTCCAAAGTGTCATTATCAATGAGATATATCATCATTATCACATCCTGATCTTTTTTATAGAATTTTTTCGCAAAACACCTTTTTATTTTTTTGGTTTATTTTTAATAAAGTAACTTGTAACATGGGATTTGCTGCTTTTTCGCGACTGAATTTCAAATTGTTTTAAAGACGATAAAAGAGGCGTTAATTTTGAGTGACCGTAGTTTCTTGTATCAAAATCAGGGTATCGATTGTTGAGTCGTGAACCAACTTCACCTAAATTTGCCCAGCCATCTTCGTCTGAGCTTTCAGTGATGATGGTTTTTATGGACTCGATGAGATCTTTTGTATTTGCCATACTTTCCTTTGGGGCTTCTGGCATTTCAGCCGTTCCATTGGTTTCATAAGAATCTGCAGGAATTGCAGCCAAAACCTCAAGATATTTAAATTTTTCACAAGCTGATATGAAAGGCGTTGGTGTTTTCTTTTCCCCCATACCAATCACATACATGCCGGCTTCTCTTAAACGCGAGGCCAGTCGTGTAAAATCACTGTCACTTGAAACAATGCAAAAACCATCCACATTATTTGAATAGAGTATGTCCATTGCATCAATGATTAATGCTGCATCTGTGGCATTTTTACCTGTTGTATAACTATATTGCTGAATTGGAGTAATCGAGTAATTTAGAAGTACAGTTTTCCATGACCCCAGCTGCGGCTTCGTCCAATCCCCATAAATTCGTTTATAGGTAGGTATTCCATGATTGGAAATTTCATCAAATATATATTTAATATATTTATCTGAAACATTATCAGCATCAATTAAAACTGCAATTTTCAAATCGTTTTGCATATTGTTTCCCCTTAATAGCAATGCTCTGCTACTTTATTTAGTAGGATGAATGGTTTATTCAAGAAAAATAAATCCACTTTGATTTTCAGTTTATAAAAATCCATTTAATATAATTATAATAGAATTTTCACTATTTTACAACTTATTTAGGGTATGTCATAAAGACGTTCTTCTTCACGATCATTGGTAAGCTTGAGTTTATCGAGAATATAAAAGATAAGACTTAAACCCATACCTACAACAGCAGAAAGAACCATACCTTTTAGTTGAATACTGCCGAAGTTTACGGCAACACCTGAGAGACCAACCACAAAAACAACTGAGGTTAAGGCAAGATTTCTCGATTTGCCATAGTCCACCTGGGCATCTACTATAATACGAATGCCGGCAGCGCCAATCATCCCATAAAGAAGGAAGGATATTCCGCCAATTACAGGTCCGGGAATGGTACTGATGAGCATTGAAAACTTCCCTACAAAGGAACAGACAATCGACAAAATAGCTGCACCGGCGATAACACGAACACTATAGACTTTGGTAACAGCCATAACTCCAATATTTTCACCATAGGTAGTCGTTGGTACAGAACCGACTAAGCCTGAAAGCATCATTGAAAAGTTGTCGGCGAATAGGGACCGATGGAGACCGGGATCCTTTAGTAAATCTCTGCCGATGACTTTACTGGTAACAATCTGATGTCCAATATGTTCAGATGCAATAACCAAAAGCACAGGGAGGATAATAATAATTGCTTCTAATTTAAATTGGGGAAATTGGAAATTCGGCAAAGACAACCAAGGAGCATTCACAACTGTTTGGAAATTTGCCGGACCAATAACACCAGTTAATAGAGCCGCAACATAACCTGCAATAATCGAAATAAGAATGGGAATCACTGATAGGAATTTTCTGAACAGAACAGAGCCAAAAACTGCAAATCCCAAGGTGACTAGAAAAACAATGACATTTTCCGGGGCAACGACTGTAATAATCTGGGAATAAAGACCAGTGGCCTCATCAAGGACATAGGTCGTTTGTGGCAAAATACCTGCAGTCAGTGCAGCGGTACTTGCTAACTCAAGACCAATAAGAGCAACAACCGGACCCATGGCAGCAGGTGGAAGAACAATATTAATCCAGTCAATCCCAAATTTATAAATGATTTCTGCGAGGATACAACCACACATGCCAACAACAACAAATCCTCCTAAAGCATAAGAATAGCCCCATGTGGCGATAACGATACCAGCAGGAGCTAAAAAGGCAAAACTTGAACCAAGATAAGCCGGTGATTTTCCTTTGGTAATAAGGATGAAAAGCAATGTACCAACACCATTCATTAAAAGGACAATGGCGGGATTAATGCCAAAAAGGAAAGGCACCAGTACGGATGCACCAAACATAGCGAACATATGCTGTAGACTCAGTGGCACAAGTAAGTTAAACGGAACCTTATCCTCCACTTGAATTATTTTTCGGTTATTCATTTTTCCTGTCTCCATTCTTTTATTTTCCTATGAAATTATACCACACTGGAAGGATCACGCAAAGAATATTTAGAGATAGTAGGGCATAATAATGAGGACTATTGACTGCTACTTATAAAAATCCCAGACATTAAATAAATTGGCCGTTTTTGGATGTTTACGAAGATAAACCCATATGATACAATGCCAATTAAAAACAACTGAATTTTTGAGGAGATTATAATGGAGATAACAGTCAATACTAAATTATATGCCGTCATTGGAGAGCCCATTGCCCAGAGCCTGTCGCCACAATTACATAACGGACTATTTAAAGCCCATCATCTGGATGCTCTTTACCTGCCTATAGGAGTTAAATCCGAGAATTTAGAAAAACTTGTGGATGGTTTTCGCATAATGAACTTTGGTGGCTTTAACATAACCAAACCTCACAAAATGGACATTATGAAATATTTGGATGGCATCGATCCTTTGGCAGAGAAAATCGGAGCTGTTAACACCGTGGTTTGCCGTGATGGAAAAATGATCGGTTATAATACTGATGGTTTTGGATTTATAAAATCCATTGAAAATAAGCTTGGGAACATTCACAAAAAAGATTTAAGTATTTTAATTTTAGGGTGTGGCGGTGCGGTGAAATCCGTTGCTATGGCCTTAGCTGATTGGGGCGTTAAGAAAGTGATTATCACCAATCGAACTTTAGAAAAGGCTGCCAATTTATCAGACCAAATTAATGAAACCTGGCCAGGGAAAGCTGAGGCTATTCCCATGGAAGAATCACAATTGAAGAAAGTGATCCAGGAGGTTAGCGTGATTGTTAATGGTACAAGCCTCGGAATGCCAGATCATCCTGAAAGGTCGCCTCTTTCAAAGACCTTACTGAGAGGGGATATTTTGGTTTATGACATGATTTATAGTCCTCCGATGACCCAGCTACTTAAGGATGCTCAGGCTTGTGGAGCTCAAATAGAAAATGGGTTGGAAATGCTTTTGTATCAAGGGCTTTTGGCTTTTGAATTGTGGACAGGAATTTTTCCTGATCCAATATTAGGAAAAAATTTACTGGTAAAGGATTAGAGTAGTATGAAAAATAAAAAGGTGAGTCGTATGGCTCTTATTGGTTTCATGGGAACAGGAAAATCAACCATTGGCCCATTATTAGCAGAAAAATTAGGATATGAATTTATCGATATCGATGCTATGGTTGAAGAAGGGTTGGGAATGAAAATTTCTGAAATCTTTAGGAATCTGGGAGAGAGTGGTTTTCGGGAAGCTGAGCATCTCGCTTTAAAAAAAGCTTTAGCCATGGAAAAAGTAGTTATTTCAACAGGAGGCGGAGTTATTTTGTTAAAGGAAAATCGAAAGCTGTTAGAAGAAAATGCCTTTGTGATTAGCTTGACCTGTGAACCTGAAACAATTTTTGAACGAATTCAAGGCGATCAGTCACGACCACTTCTTAAAAGTAATGATCCACTGAAAGAAATAAAAAAGTTGATGACAAACCGTTATGAATATTATGAAGAATGTGATTTTCAAATTTCAACTGAAGAATGGACAACAAAGGAATGCTGTGAGAAGATCATTAAGGTTTACGAAAAGGCATAAAAAAACAGTCCAGTTGAATCCACTGGACTGTTTTTAGCAAGTTAAAATTTGTTTTTCGTAGCCTTAAGGTCGCAAATATAACAATCAGTCAGCCTTTGAACAGCTAAAGGATTTTTAACCGGCCATGAAGTCTCTAATGCTTCACAATAGGCAGTGATGGTTTCCTCAGAATATATATAATCAATGCAGCCATTACATTTTTTATCCTCTGTTTTATGTATCAGTTCAAGAACTGACTCGTTAACAAATGCTCGATATTCTCTGTAGGCTAAAGTTTTATTATTTTCAAACAAACTCATTATTTTCCCCTTATCGTCTTATAACAAATATTTTTATTTTTCCGGATATAAGTTGCACTGATACCTGTTATCTTACATAGTACCGTATATTTTCAAAAAAACAAGACAATATTTTGTGCAATATTCTTTTTATCAGTTAGTCGAAAATTTACTTTAAAGAATAATTGACATTTGTTTTAAAATATGGTATTATTTCAAACAGTGTCGTATGAAATAATACCATTTTATTTCGCCGAAGTGATGGAATTGGCAGACGTGACGGACTCAAAATCCGTTGTGAGAAATCACGTGCGGGTTCAAGTCCCGCCTTCGGCACCACTATGCTCCTTTAGCTCAGTTGGCTAGAGCACCTGACTCTTAATCAGGGTGTCCAGGGTTCGAATCCCTGAAGGGGCACCAAATTTAAACTCACAAAAACCGCTTTGCAGAGCCATCTGCGAGGCGGTTTTTTTCATGCTCATTTATATTTGTTTTTATTGATAATTTACTGTGTTGCTCTGTGTCGCTCTGTGGCGGTTCCAGAACTGCACCTGAATTGAATGAAAAAATGGTCAATTTTTTACCCTAGTGCAAATATATCCACTCTGAGAATGAACAATAAAATGTTTTAGCCATGCAAATTTCCATCCCTTTATTCGTATCCTGCATGTACAGAAGCAGATAGTTGAGGTGGTGTAGACATTCAGCCCATTTGATTTGACGGTTTCAACAATGATTTATAACATAGCACTGGCAGCAGTCTCCTTTGGTGCGTCGGAGAAGAACCAATGCTCTCTTTTATATTATTAAACACATAAAAGAAAAAACTGGCTTTTGTAGGTAGTCCTGCCGGTATTGATAAATTAAATAAAAATTTTATTTTTTGTCCTAAATATAGTGTCCATTATGGGACGTATTCCTTCGGTAAAAGACATTAAAAGGATCTTACGGAAATAATGGTTTTACTTAACCCGTTTGATTGAATAATTTGATCTTACGGGTTATTTTTTTATCGAGGATATTTATTTTTACTGGACAAGAAAATTAATTCATGATATTATATGCCTAGTGGAGCATATAGCGATATAAAGAGGTGAATCGATGACTTTAACTGATGTTTTTAAAATGCTTACCGATGAAACCAGAATACGACTACTCAATATACTAAGCGAAAATCAGCTTTGTGTATGTGAAGTTCAGGCGGTACTCGATATTTCCCAAACAAATGCTTCAAAGCATTTAAATAAGCTTAAAGCCGCGGGACTGATTACTGATGAAAAGAAATCACAGTGGTCATATTATTTTTTAAATGATTCGTTTTGGGATGAAAACCAATATCTTTACCAGTATTTAAAAGAACAGTGGCGTACCGAGAACAGTTATCTCAATGATAAGAAAAATCTAAATGAATACATAAGTAAAAATATTGATTGTACTTTTATCAAAATAGAATTACCGGCATTAAAGGTTACATGAATTTTAGCAGTTTATTATATGCCTGCATACTCATAAAGGCATGTTAAAAATATAAAAATCAAGAAAGGAGTCATAAAATGGCAGATAAAAAGAAAAAACCAGGTATTTTTGGTTTAATCAAAGAATCACTTAACCAAACTGGGGGATGTTGTGGACCGGGAGAAACTTGCGGACCAGATTGTACCCCACCTAAAAAGGAAAACAAAGCAAAAAAAGAAAGTAATGCTGGTGAGAAAAAGTAAGGTGTCGGATTCTAAATAATAGTCAGAAATGATTAAATTAAGCTCAGATTTCTGATGATTTCACGGAAATCTGAGCAATTTTTTTAAAATAAATTATCGGAAAAAAATTTAAGGATTGGAAGGGATGCAAAATGACGACAGAAAAAGAAGAAATGAAAAGCTCGCCCATCAGAGAATTTTTAGTATTTGCCATTGCCCCACTCATTGTCGGGATATCAATAATCATTAGCTGGTTATTGGCAACAAACAATATCGGACCGCCCATCATCTATATTGTCATCGCTCTGTTTGCAACGTTATTTGGCGGTATGCAGCGGTTTATTTCAGGGTTTAAAGATATTTTCCATCGCAGGATTACGGTAAATGTTTT